>ERZ773269.30-NODE-30-length-135423-cov-13.068598_pt1 | contig 135423 bp, 116 predicted proteins | sample MGYA00511958_ERZ773269 | MGnify/ENA primary metagenome ERZ773269 (study PRJEB29015, sample SAMEA2737761) | human gut metagenome | biome: human gut; feature: human-associated habitat; material: faeces | place: China | collected 2012 ... | reverse complement strand
TCCCAGATGCTTTCAGCATCCAGTCGGGAGAAATTGTTGTCTTACGGGCCTTCTTTACCTGCTCACACTCTATTTTAAACGTACTTCGCTCGAGTTTTCTAGAGCTAGCAACCTCCTTCCTAGGCGCAAGTCGCCTTCGTCAGGAGAAATTGCTAGCTTTCCGAAAACTCTTTGGAGCGAAGGCACTCTCATAACTCCCACGGATCCTTTACAATAATGGTTTGGATTCGGTCGGCACCAACGGAAACAGTTGCGAGTGGGGTTTCGGATAACTCGCTAATCCGCTTAAGGTAGTTTTGAGCGTTAACTGGTAAGTCTTCGAACTTCTTTACACCAGTAATGTCTTCATCCCAACCTGGGAGTTCTTCATAAACTGGTTCGCACCGGTCAAGTTCCTTTAAGCTAGCTGGGTAGTAATCAATTTCCTTCCCGTCAAGCTTGTAGGCTTTACAAATCTTAACGGTCTTCAAACCAGTAAGGACGTCTAACAGGTTTAAACTAAGGCAGGATAAACCTGAAACGCGTCGTGCATGACGCATTGCCACACTGTCAAACCAGCCAACACGACGAGGACGACCAGTAACAGTTCCGTATTCATGACCGGTTTCACGAATTTGGTCACCAATTTCATCGGTTAATTCTGTTGGGAATGGACCAGCACCAACCCGGGTTGAGTAAGCCTTACAGATTCCAACAACAGTATTAATCTTGTTCGGACCAACACCGACACCAGTACATACACCACCAGCGATTGGGTTGGATGCGGTAACGTATGGGTAGGTACCTTGATCAACATCAAGCATTACCCCTTGAGCTCCTTCAAAGAGAACCTTTTTGTTACCATCAAGGGCATCGTTAACGATCCGGGAAGTATCGGTAACATACTTCTTTAATTCTTGACCGTATTCATAGTAACTTTCGAAAATATCGTCGAAGTTAATTGGATCAACGTGGTACAACTTAGTGAACAATTCGTTCTTTTCAGCTAAATTCCGGCGTAACTTAGTTTCAAAGGTATCCTTTTCTAACAAGTCGCACATCCGAATACCAACACGGGAAACCTTATCCATGTATGTAGGTCCAATCCCATTCTTGGTAGTTCCAACTTTGTGATCACCCTTAGCTGCTTCTTGGCACTTATCCAAAAGAATATGGTAAGGGAATGTCACGTGGGAACGGCTGGAAATCCGCAAGCCAGAGATGTCAATTCCGTTATCTTGAAGGTAGTGTAATTCCTTCAATAATGCAGGCGGGTTAATAACAACACCGTTACCGATAACCGCTAACTTATCTTTACCAAAAATTCCGGATGGCACAAGCCGCAAAGCAAACTTCTTGCCATCGAACGCAATTGTGTGACCGGCATTATTTCCACCTTGGGAACGGACAACAACATCCGCTTCTTGACTAAGGTAATCGGTCATCTTACCTTTCCCTTCGTCTCCCCATTGACTACCTACAATCACAACTGATGACATTATTCTTTCACCTCAAACTATTAATTTGTAAAAGACGTTTTTTACTTCACTATATTACCGGACTTCAGGATCTTCGTCAAGGAGATAACGAACAATTTTTCTGAACATTTTTATAAATGTCCGATGTTTTTTATTGACGATAATCAGTAAACAGTGCATAATAGCATACGGAATTTTTAAGAAAGTAAAGGAGCTGTTCTCGTGCAAACATTCGATTACGATGACATCCAACTAGTCCCAAACAAGTGCATTATTAAGAGTCGGAAAGAGGCTGATACCAGCATTAAGTTTGGGCCAAAGACATTCAAGATCCCTGTTGTACCCGCAAACATGGAAAGCGTGATCAACGAAGACCTTGCTATTTGGCTCGCCCAAAATGATTACTTCTATGTGATGCACCGCTTCGAACCCGAAAAGCGTGCTGAATTCGTCAAGCGGATGCATGAGTGTGGGCTCTTTGCTTCCATTTCTGTCGGAATTAAGGATGCTGAATACGACTTTATCGATCAACTAAAAGCCGAACATTTAGATCCAGAATACATTACAATTGATGTTGCCCATGGTCATTCCGATTTTGTTATTAAAATGATCCAATACATCAAGAAAAATCTTCCCAACGCATTCGTAATCGCTGGAAACGTTGCAACTCCTGAAGCAGTTCGTGACTTGGAAAACGCGGGGGCAGACGCTACCAAAGTTGGTGTTGGCCCTGGTAAGGCCTGCATTACTAAGCTAAAAACCGGTTTTGGGACTGGAGGCTGGCAGTTAGCCGCAATCCGCCTTTGTGCTAAAGCCGTACGTAAGCCAATCATTGCCGATGGTGGGATCCGCCATAATGGTGATATTGCTAAGTCTGTCCGCTTCGGTGCTTCAATGGTAATGATCGGTTCAATGCTTGCTGGTCATCTTGAATCACCAGGTCACATCATCACAATTGACGGTAAGCGTTATAAACAGTACTGGGGTTCCGCTTCTGAAGTCCAAAAGGGTGCTTACCGAAACGTTGAAGGTAAGCAAATGCTCGTTCCTTACCGGGGTTCAATTAAAGATACTCTTCGGGAAATGCAGGAGGATCTTCAATCATCAATTTCATACGCCGGTGGTCGTGATCTTGAATCAATCCGCCGCGTCGATTACGTAATCGTTAAAAACTCCATCATGAATGGGGATTATTAAAGACAGAGTGCGAGCAGGTAAAGAAGGTCCGTAAGACAACATTTTCTCCCGACTGGATGCTGAAAGCATCTGGGAGGGAGGTTGTTGTCTATAGGAGCTTCCCTGCGAGCAGATCTTGACTATGTTGTCTAGAACCCTAGACGGAGATTACGATCACGGCGAACACGTTTAAACCAGAGTGTGAAGCCGTTAGCTCGAGGAAAGTTAGGCTGAGCACATTTAAACCAGAGTGTGTCTCAGCTATATCGCAGTAAAAACACTACTAACTTCTAAATAAAAGCCAAAAGAGATCGTGAAAAATCAGATGATTTTTCACGATCTCTTTTTTGCTATATGCATTAATCACTAAAATGCAAAACTTCACCCAAAGGACGTCTCTCGGACCGGTAAGAATTAATCTTCGCTTTTTTCTCGTAGCCCAGTGAAATTCCTTCAATAAAGCGCTCATCGTCAGGAACATTCAGGATCTGGTGCAAAATATCAGGAAAACGAACGCTGTTATAGGTTGGAATTGAACCCAAGCCCAGATCAGTTGCCGCTAACATTAGTGTTTGACCAAATGCTCCCGCGTCCAGAATCGACCAATCAGGTGAAGCCTTTGGAATCGTAATGTAGAGGATTACTGGAGAATTGTAGAGCGTTTGACTAGCTTCGGTCATTTGCTGGTGAGCCTCGTCAAATGTTGCAAAGTGGTGAACGATACCGTGTCGCCACTGCTTCATATTAGCCTGCGTTCCATCGCTCCAGTCTTCCCGTGACATCACTGCCAAATCAGGATGACCGTGATTCCCTGCTAGATCTTCCTCATGATATGCTGTCTTAATTTGCGCCAATGACTTGCCCATAGCACAGTAAACCTGCCATGGTTGCGAATTAACCCATGATGGGGCCTGTTGTGCTAATTTCACAACTTTCTTAATGAGATCTCGATCAACAGGCTGATCTGTAAACTGCCGAACTGAATGACGAGAATTAATTGCTTCCGTTAGTTTCATTCTGATCGCTCCTTAATTGCTTTATTCGTTAGTTACAGTTTACCCTATTTTTATTAACTAACGAAATCAACACTAGCCTCTTTGAGCAATAAAGTTAGCAATCAGTGATGACCTCTTCAGTAACGACTTCGCACTGGCCCGTTCTTCTTTACTATGCGCGCCATCCCCGACAACCCCTAAAGCATCAATTGTCGGGACATCCCGAGCAGCCATAATTCCCGCATCGGATGCCCCACCGCCACCAACAGCTTGAAGTTTACCGTAGCCAACCTGTTGAGCAACCTGATTTAACTCAGCAAAAAGCTCGTTAACCGCCGGCGTCTCCTCCATACTATCGATCTTCGTCCGCACTTTTACCGTAGTGGTTGTATCTGGAATGGTTGGCGTAGCAACAATTAATTTAATTCGCTCCAGTAACCGATCTCGCTGCTGGTTAGTCCTAAACCGAACACCCAAGCTAGTTGTTGCCCGATCCGGAATAATATTCTCACTAGTCCCGCCCTTAATCATTCCACAATTCACATGGATACCCGCTTGCAAATCACTGAGTGCGCTTAATTTAATAATTTGGTGAGCCAATTCAATAATTGCACTTCGTCCTTTCTCCGGTTCCGCTCCAGAATGAGCAGCTCGACCATGAACAATAACGTCGACAATCATCCCACCACGGTTATGAGTTCCAACATGACTTGGATCACTCTTTGTTCCTTCAAGATTAAAACCATAGACACCACCTCGGCATTCATCTGTAATAATATCGTACGTATTTGAATCCAGATGGAGCTTTTCCTCGTCACTCACGATGATCATTTTAATTGGGCGCCGATTCAATTTCAGTTTTACCAGAGCTTGGATGGCAAATAAACCAATCACCAATCCAGGCTTCATATCAAAGATTCCCGGACCTGTCATTTGATCCCCCTCAATCTTAAACGGCCGTTGCTTTACGGTTCCTTTGGGGAAAACGGTATCCATGTGACCAAGTAAAATCACTGGCTGAAGTTCTTTTTCTCCTGGTAGCTCACCGATTAAAACCATCCCCTGCTTTCCGCTATCTCGTTGACGAGTTTGCATTCCGATTTCGCGCATTTTTGTGCTAAGAATATCCGCTACTTTTTGAATACCGGCAATGTCATTAGACGGGCTATCGACATTGATAATCTTCTCTGTTAACTCAATCATCGCTGAAAATTGTTCTTGTAAATAATTCGTAATTTGATCCATCATTATTCCCTCCACTTAGTTAATTGACCTAATTTTGAGCCTGATCGTCTTCTATAAATAATTAATTGCGAAACCAGCAAAGAAAACTGACACTAAAGTAACGGTGACTAATCCAGCCGTAATCATTTTTGGTAAGAAATAATTTTCTAGTGCTACTTGTTCCGTTTCAGTTTGTCCGGCACTTGCTGCTATTTCCTGAGATAAAATCATTGTAGTTGGGAAGCCGAAAGTACACGTCATTCCCAACGCAATTGCCATTTCACGTGAAACATTGAAGATTCTTGCGGTCAAGAAAGAAGTTATCACTACCCCAATCGTTCCCACAATCAGGCAAACCAATAATGGAAGTAAAACAGACATCACAGTTTGTGGCGTTGTATTCGCAAGGCTTGCCAAAATCACGATAGTTACCAAAAATGTAATCATGCCACTAGAAGCTGTTTTATCCATAATATGGTCGTCAAGGAAGCCTAATTGATTAAAAATAATTCCTAGAATAAAGCACAGAACCAGGTAATTAATCGTGCCATGAATTAGCAGGCTAACCCCATAGCTTAACGAGGCAACGAGGCCCAACTTAGCAAGGTTAATAATTGGTGTATCAAAAAGTGCAGATAATTGTAATGGGCGGCGCCGCGTGGTAATTTCAGTTCGCCCTTCCTGAAGCTCTGATCCGCTACCCTGAAGAAGACGGTGAGCTTCCCGCCGCATCGCGTAAGTAGCGATTGGAATTCCGATTATGTTTTGGAACGTTAATACTGCTAAGGCGTAAGTAGACAGCACTTGCATATTCTTTGCCCGCATCGCATTCAGCAAGACCAGTGTTGCTGCATTTCCACCAGCAAAGATCGGGGCACCGACAATGCCAAAGTTCTTCTGCTTTACTAGTACGGCAACAGCGACAATTAAAACACATGAACCGATTGCTCCAAGGATCGCAATCATAACCACCTTCCATTGACGCTTTAGCTCAGCAAGGTTAATCGTGGTTCCAAGTGAGGCTAACATCAATCCAACAATTGCCATCCCAAATTCTTCAACCCCACTATTTGCGAAAAGATCTTTCGGCAAAATTCCAGTCCAGAAGCCGATTAACGCTAAAACTGAAATCGTTAGAACCGTGTCAATAATTCCGTTAGTTTTTCGGGAAACATATTCGCTAGCGGCATATATCACTAGCAGGATTGTTAAAGAAATTACTCCAGACATAAAAAATCCTCCAATATCATTTACTGTTCAAAAACCGATCTCGAAGCGTAAATGGTTTGGAAGATCCAAAAAGACCACGCAGTACTGAACTGTGTGGTCTTTGATAATTTATCGAGCCAACACAGGTACGCTTTGAGAAACCTCAAAATGACCGTACCCGTGTGAAAACACTAAATACGATCAAAAGTGTACCAAGCTTGCCAACTGTTTTGATAACGTGTTTTCATTGTTTTGGCTCCTTTCATTAAATCTTGATTAGAATACTACACTGATTTTTCCAGATGTCAATCACTTATTTTTAATTTGCCTTTTAATTGTGACGATAAACGAAATTTTCCCATTGGAATAGCTCGCTTTAATCTGTCCACCAAAGCTCTTAACAATACTTTGGGCCATTGATAAGCCAATTCCATAGCCCGACTTCTTCTTACTGACTGTTCGGGCCTTATCTTCGCGATAAAACCGTTCAAAGAACCGATTATAATCTACATCCTTACCATCCACAAACGAGTTAGTTACGGAGAGAATAACATTCTTCTTTCGTTTACCCAATTTCAAGTTCAAAAAAACATCCCCGTGCGGATCACAGTATTTATTAGCATTATCAAGTAGAATACTAACTAGCTCATAAAAGTAATGTTCATTCGCCCTTACTGCAAGACCAGAAGTGACAGACTTCTTAAAGTGTTTGCCGTCTTGAAGAATAACGTTCTTAAAATTATCAGCAACTTGATTAGTAATCTGACTTGCATCAATTACAGATAGAATCATTTGTGGTTGTTCCTGCAACCGTGCTAACGAAACAAAATAATTAATCAGCTTCGTTAACCGTCCAACCTGTTCTTTTGTACTTTTCGTTAAGTCATTTTCACCATTTAACAATTCTTGCATTTCAGTATTCGCTGAAATAACACTTAATGGTGTCTTTAGTTCGTGACCCGCATTCGTAATAAATTCTTTTTGCCGTTTTTCTGCTTGAATAATTGGTCGAATTGCTGAATTAGAGAATAAAACAAGAACAACCGTATAAAGCAGCAAACTAATTGTTCCAAGAAAGATTCCTAAATATGTAACCTCCCGCGCTTTCGTTAACATTAAGCTTTCGTCCAAAAAAACAACATTAGATTTTTCACCATTATTCTTTACCCGATAAGCATAGACCGTTTGCTTATAAAAGACTCGGCCTTGGGTTCGTTGACGTTTTAACACCCGCTGTGTTAACTTTTGAATTTCTCCTGGAGAAACAGATAGAATATGGTCGTCCTGAATGGTCATTCGTTTATTTTGTCGATTAAGCGTGGCACTAAAATAACGGTACTGGTAAAGGCTCTCACGCGTAAAGTGAGGCTGCGAGAATAATTGGGGTTGATTGGGAATCATCCGCGCCGGCATCTCACCTTCATTATCACTCAAAATCCGTAAAACGGAATTAACTTCTTGATGCGCGCGAAAATAAGTAATTGAACTGATACTTCCCACAATCGTGACAATGACTAGTAACAGCGCACACGTTGAAAAGGCAATAAATTGTTTCCGAAAATGTCGAATCATCTATTTTTCACCCCGCTAACCGATATGGGCCGCCCTTTTCACCAACAATTTTTGCTTTTGACTGAATTGACTGCAGTTTTTGACGTAAATAACAAATATTAATCCAAACTTCTTCAGTATCAGCCTCATCATCAGTAGTCCAAACATGGTGAAGCAGGTCAGCAGCGGTTAACTGCTTGCCTGCATTAAGAATAAAATACTCTAGCATTTGAGTTTCTTCTCGCGATAAGCTAATTGAGTTACTACTTTCCAGAACCTGCTCATTACTATCTAAATGCAGATCAGCAAACTGAAGCTTCTCATCACTATATTCTTTTGTTCGCCGTTCTAGTGACCGCAATCGAGCAAGCAGTTCCTTAAGTGAAAACGGCTTTGTTAAATAATCATCAGCCCCTAAATCTAGCCCATTAACTCGATCATCCTCTTCAGTCATCGCGGTTAACATCATAATATAGGTTCGGTCACCACGGGCACGAATTTCCTTTAGCGCTTCAAGACCATCCTTTACCGGCATCATAATGTCTAAAATAATTACGTCATAAGCATTTTTGTTTGAAAGCTCAACTGCCTTCTGACCATCACCAACAGCGTCTACTTGATAGTTGCTTTGCTCCATGGCCATTTTTAACACCCGTGCCAGTTGCTCTTCATCTTCTGCAAGTAAAATTCTCATGTTTAATTACCACCTAATCTTCTTGAATTAGTTGTCGAATGGTTTCCATCTGAATATCACAGGAAGCAAGCTGATCCGCACACCGTTTCAATTCCTTACCGATTCGTTCTGGGTTCTTTATCTGGTGCTTATATTTGATTTCGTGTTCCAAACTAGCCCAAGAATCCATTGCAATTGTTCGCAACTGGATTTCTACATAAAAGTGACCAGGATTTTGACCATCAACATCTCGATAGTTCTCGCTTACATCTAAAATTAAGTGATAACTCCGGTATCCATTTGGCTTTGCCTTTGTGATATAGTCTTTCTCTTTAACAACTGAACACCAATCAGCATCACGCAGGATTGCAAGATACCGGCCGATATCACTAATAAAGTTGCAAACAATTCGAATTCCCACGGCATCCCGACACCGATGCAATGCAGACTCGACCGTTAACGGGTAATTTTTCCTTTGGCATTTTTCTTCCATACTAGCGGCTGTTTTGACCCGCCCAATTAAGTGTTCATATAACTTTGGTCGATGATTATCAATTTCTTGTTGATTTAATTGGCGAATTCGTTCTTCAACGTCAGAAAGAATTGCCTCTAATGTTTCTTCATAAGGGCCATAGATCGACATGATCAACACTCCTATTATCTTTTAACTAGTTTTTATTATAACAAGCTTTCAGAAAACACTTTAGCAATAAGGGATCCTTAATATAATTATAAAAAGCAAGAAATCTGAAATTAAATTTTCAGCTTCTTGCTTTTATTTAGAACAACCTTTTATAGCGTACTGGCAACTAATTCTATTATCGCTGTCACAACGGCATCAATAACCGTTAACAGCCTATCCAGAACCGTCTTCATTAATTTCTCCTCAATCACTACTAAATAATTACACTAAGTTTATCACAGTTTTTGGTACATTTAGTGTTGTTTCTCATTATACCGTTTCATAAAGAAATAGGAGAGCGCAGCCAAAGTAGCCACAACTACGGCAACCATTAATGTCTTAATAGTAAAGTTAGTAATCATATACGCAGAAATTATTAAGGCAACTACCGGAATTATATCTTTTCCCGGCAACTTAAATCCGTGATTAGGAAACTGCCCCGTGTGTTTAAATTTAATTACCGAAAGAATTGACGGAACATACTGAATAAAACTAGCCAACACAATACAAGATACCAAGAAAAGGTATGATTGCGTTACCAGAAAAGCAGCCACAATCGCCGTTACCAGAATTGCTACCCATGGGGCATCATACCGGTTCTTCTTCCCGATCCACTTTGGCAACATTTTGTGCTCACTAGCTAAAGAAGCAATTAATGATGGGGTATCAAAAGAAATTGCAAAAGCTACACCAAAAATACTAATCAACATCCCTGCAATTACGAGTATATATCCCCACTCACCAACTCCAGTTCTAAAGGCATGAGCAATCGGTGTACTATATTTTGCGGTAGCTGGCCCCAAAATCCCAATCGCAACAACCATCATTAACGCATAAAAGACAGTAACTGTAACCATTACAGCTACTAATACTTTCGGAATATTTTTCTCTGGATTCTCCATTTGTTTGGCGGCAATTGGAATAAAAGAAAAACCACAAAACATGTAAAAAGTAACACTAAACGCCGCTCCAAAATGCTTTGCAAACGGCATTAAACCAGTAGTTGCTACCTGTGGAATGACAGGAGAGAAGTTTGTAAAGTGAATAAAGAAGATCCCAACAACAATAAAGATAATAATTATCAGCATCTTAGCAGCCGAAGAAAGATTATCTAATGCTTTAACAATCGTTCGGCCAAAGAAGTTGATAATTGAGAAGAAAATAATTAATCCAAAAGCGCTTGAATAATACAACCAATCATTATTAAATGCCGGAATAAAACTCTTTAAGGTTGTTAGGAAGGCAACAATCTCTGCAGCAAGTGTACAGCAGCCTAAAAACCACACAAAGATACCGACTTCGTAGCCCCAGAAACGCCCAAAAGCGTTATAGGAATAGATCCAAGCAGCTCCCGAGTTAGAAAAACGACTGGCTAAGTCGGCATAACAAAGAGCGATTAAACTAACCGTTACTGCCGCAAATAACATTACCAGAACTCCCGCCAAGTTCATATCCTTATAAATTTCTTGTGGCAGTAAAAATGCTCCTGATCCAATGACACCATTAATTCCTAAAAAATAAATCGACATGAAAGAAAGTTTTCGCGGAATCTTTTGTTTTGCACTAATCACGATCGCCCCATCTCTTATAAAATTATTAATAGTTATATTATAATTATAATGCCTTCAAATTAAGCTAGACAAATAATTAGTGCTGAAATATTAATAATTTTTCAGAGATTAACCAATTTAAATTAACTCAATTATGGTTCTAGTCCCCCATTAGCAGGTACAGCTAAAATAAAGTTGAGAATCCGGTTAGCATAGCTCTTCGTACCTAAATAATCATCGATAGTTGAATTTAACTCACCTAAATTATCAGTAATGATTCCATCAACATGGTTATACATCATCTGCTTCATAACATCGGCATCGTTAACCGTCCAAGAATAAACCGTATCTTTTTGATGATGTGCCTGCTGAATAAACTCGAAGTTCAGCGTGGAGTATTCCATCGAATAGCCATCAGCAACACTCCGCGGGTAGGAGAAATTATACGGTTGGATGTACAAGACCTTTAGCCCAGGATTCAACTGTTTTAATCCCGCAACAACACGGTAATCAAGTGAATGGACTAAATCATGATCCTTAATAATTCTGTTTCCATATTGACGGTTAAACCGCCTAAGCATCCCTTTAGAATCTGCAGGGGTTGTTTTTACTTCAATCAACAATTTTTGATGAAGTTTTTCCGCTGCATTAAGATACTGATCAAAACTCGCAATTTTTGCACGGTGCCCGTTTTCACGCGCTGTCAACTTAGTTAGTTGAGCTAACGTTAATTCATGAGGAGTTTTGTTAATTCCCGTTAACTTCTTTAGATTTTCGTCATGAAGGACGACAAATTGATGATCCTTAGTTTCATGAATATCCATCTCAACATACGTTGGCTGCAGACGATGGGTCTTTTTCATTGCGGGAATTGTATTTTGAACACCATTTTCTTCTGCAACTCCTCGGTGAGAAATGGTATCTGGTCGCGTCAATCCAGAACCCTTGAGATAATAGTAATTATTAACCACGATAAGGCCTCCAGCAAATATTGCTAATAAGGTGAAAAATGTCCAACCATACCAGCTGGTTCCCCTTATTTGCTTCTTATCTGCTGAAAAATCATCAATTAGGGAAATCACCACCTGTAGTGCAATTGTTCCTGTCCAAATTGTCAACAATTCACTAATAGCTTGAATTAAGGTCAAATTAAATATTGCCATTCCAAACGCTAATTTCCCGGGAAATAAATCCATTACCGTCTGCAATCCATAGATTAATAGGTAAAACAGCCCTAAGCTAACTGTGGTCACTATTCCAAGAACAATTAACTGTTTAACGTACTGCCACCATTTTAATTTTTGGGTAAGTCGCCAACTTACAACTAAAGCATCGCGAGTTCGGTAACGTTGATAAATCATCAAAGGCAAGGTTAAGATTAACCGAATACCAAGAATCGTAATAATAACGTAGAAAACAATCAATCCAGCCAAAAGCATATTACTTCGCGTCATAAAATCAAAGATAAATTCAGGAATTTGAACCTTTGATAGCAGTGGTGTCCGAAATACCAGATCGACAAACGGCAGGACCAGAACAAAATAAAGAAGCATTAATGGCAAAGATCCAGGACGAATATTCTGCATCACCAACCATGACTCCTTCATCAAACGTTTGAAACTAATTTGGTTTCCCAAAATCAGCCGAAGTCCCAATAAAAGACATGCAAACTGCCAATAGATCACAAGAAGCAAGAGAACTAATTCAACTAATAGTCCAATAACTACCATTGTGTGTTGTGTCACTAGTATTCCAATATTTTGGTAAGAGATAAACGGGATTCCACCCGCTTGCAAGATATAGGTCGTTGCTAACCGAAAAAGCGGGATAAAGATCAGCTGGTTAGCAAGATCTATCCCTACAAATAAGATAATAAAAGATATCCAATGTTGCCAAAAATTCTTTGAATACTGGCAAAGGTTACGCCAAATTGCTTTCAAAACTACTCCCTCTTCAATTGCTCAGTTAGTGTATTTTATGTCCTCACCATTATACAGCACTCATCATTGACGAACCTGTTTAATATTGGCAAGTGCAATGGCTGGATGGTGATTAAAGAAGACTCTCCCCCGCTCAAGCTTAACTACCGATACCTGATCACGGAATTCTTCATAGTAGCCAACTTCATCATTAAAGTAGTTAATCACAACTGTTTTTTTCGTCCCAGCTAAAGACTGAAGGACATTAAGCAGATGTGCTTGTGTTTTAGCAGGAAGATACTTTTTATGAGAATAAATTACTGCCTTTTGGTGAATTAAATTATTAAACCCCGTCAAAGCTGCAAAAGGTGAAAATTGACCAGCACGATCCGATTGTGGCATCGGCATGTGTCCCCTTGAATGTTGATAAGGACGCTTCATGATGTCGTTATACTGAGAAGTATCGGTAAATAATTTTTGCTCAATTATCTCTTTCTCTTCCATTACTATGCTTGGTGACCCCCAATCTGATCATTTCGTTCCTTAGTTGTCGATCCCTTTTTCAAATCTGCTAGGTGAAGGATAACGTTTTTGTTACCTAGTTTCTGCTGAAGCTTAAGAATTGTCGCTTGCAGTTTTTGGTCACGTTGCCGCTTAATTGCCGCTGCTTGTTCCTGCTTAATCTCCCTTTGTGGATCCTCAAAAAGATTAACCTGTTTGAAGTACGGGGTTTGCGCTGCAACATCTTCATCAATCATGTGAGTCACAATTAACGTTATCTTCCTGATTAGTAGGCTAGGATTAGTGCATTTTTTATACAACTCTTTATAGATTTGCCTTAATTCTGAACCAGCGGCTGTTGGCAGATCAAGCTTTTTGTGCGCGTGACTGGGCTTAGCTGTTCTTCGGCCATAAAAATCTTCAACTACCGGTCCCTGATAGTTTGGCGCATACTGAAGACTCTGCGGATCGTAGTTAATGACAATACCAAAATCAGCACTGACTACATGCCGCTTAACCATACTCAATGCAACTGAATCAACCATCCCCTGAGCCGCGGCTAACCCTTCATGATACTTATACGGCTTCATCAATACTTGACTGGAATAAATTCCGTGTTCTTCTGAATGGTAGTTTTTAATATCCGCGATAGTTGCCATCTCATGCCCCCAAGCATTGTCGATTAGCAACTCAGCATTTTTCCCAAACTCACGGTAGAGGATTTCCTCATTGAACGGATCCGACAGTTTACCAAGCGAACAACGGGCAATGTCACCCATGGTATGCAAGCCTAATTTTTCCAACCGTTTTGCATAACCGCGACCAATTCGCCAAAAATCTGTCAGGGGCTGATGTGCCCAAAGATAGCGACGATATTGATACTCATTCATTTGGGCAATCCGGACACCATCTTGATCAGCAGGAATTCGTTTAGCAACAATATCCATCGCAACTTTTGCTAAGTAAAGGTTTGTACCAATCCCGGCTGTTGCAGTAATTCCGGTTTCTAACTGAATTTGTTGGATAATCTGTTTTGCTAAGGTATGAGGCGATACCTGATGATCATGAAGGTAATCTGTAACGTCCATCATTACTTCATCAATTGAGTAGGTATGAATGTTCTCGGGTTTGATAAACCGTAGATATATTCCATAGACCTCCGCGCTTTTTTCCATATAAAAGTGCATCCGCGGCGGAACAATTTGAAAACCAATTCGTAAATTAGGTGACTTTAACAACTTCCCCCGATAAATTGAATCATGTTTCGAAAGGTGGTGACACGTTGCTTTCTTTGCCCGCTCCCGATTTAACCGATCAACAATTTGTTGAACTTCGTATAAGCGTGGTCGTCCAGGAACTCCAAATTGCTTTAAAGCTGGTGATACTGCCAAACAAATTGTCTTATTAGTTCGTGACCGATCTGCAACAACTAAGTTAGCATTTAACGGGTTCAAATGATGCGCAATACACTCAACCGATGCATAAAATGATTTCAGATCAATCGCCATATAGATTCTCTGTTGGTCATTCATCAGCTATATTCCTTTCACTATTTTTATTTATTATAACATCTTAATCGAACAAATGGTCGATAAAATGTAAAAAAATGATCCCGACAACTATGTCTAGGATCACTTAGTTAAATATCAGCTCTTAAAAATCAACTTCGTCTGGATCCGCACATTGGCCACCCAGGTTGGTTAGAAGACTAATTTCTCTCATTTCTTCGTCAGTCAGTGCAAAGTCAAAGATTTCGGTATTTTGAATCATCCGGTTTTCATGAATTGACTTTGGTAGTGGCACAATCCCCTGTTGAATAATCCATCGCAAGCTAACTTGCGCAGGAGTTTTATCATATTTATCAGCAATTTGCAGAATTGTTGGGTTAGTCATTACGCTTGCTCCTTGTCCGCCAAGCGGGGCCCAAGCTTCCACAAGAATATTATGTGCTTGTAAATACTTTACTTGTTCAGTATGTGGCCAACCAGGATGCACCTCAATTTGGTCAACAGCTGGAGCTACCGTTGCAGTCTTCATCAAGTCAACAATATGGTGCGGCATAAAGTTACTTAAACCGATTGCCTTAATTCTGCCCTCTTTATACAGCTCCTCCATTGCCCGCCATGTTTCAGCGTTGATTGTACTTGTATCAGTGCCGAATTGCTTTTGGTTTGCCGGCCAATGAATTAAATACAAGTCAAGGTAGTCCATTTGAAGCCGATCCAGAGTTTCTTGAAAGGCTTTCTTTGTCGATTCATAACCCCGATTGTCGTTCCACAACTTACTGGTTACAAAAAGGTCTTTCCGGTCAATTCCAGAATCCTTAATTCCCTTACCAACAGCTTCTTCATTACCGTATACAGCGGCCGTATCAATGTGACGGTAGCCAACCTTAATCGCATCCGCAACCGCTTTTTCAGCAACGTCAGCAGGAGTCCGGAACGTCCCGTAACCGACACACGGAATTTGGGTCCCGTTATTTAAATTCATCTTTGAGTTAATGTTAGTTAATTCAATCATTCTTTTTCACTTCTTTCATACTTACTATTATATAGTCTTTCTCCCATTTAGGGTAATTTTTAAAATGTGACTTTCTACTTCATTAAAATTCTATTATAATACTATTAAAATATTTCAAGGAGGTTTTCTATGCGACCACGAATTGCAATTCCAGCAGACACTTTAACTGAGGCTACTAATATCATTAATGAGCGCAACGCCGCTTATGCTCCTCGGCCACTAATCGAAGCAATTGTTAAATCAGGAGGCCTCCCAGTAATTTTTCCTAGTGTGGATCCTGAATTAATTCCCAACTATCTTGACCTTTTCGATGGGATTATTTTTGCAGGTGGTAGCGATGTTGACCCTACTTTCTATGGTGAAGAACCGCATCAAGAATTAGGATCTACATACTTCAAGCGCGATCTATTTGAAGTTGCGTTAGTTAAAGCTGCGCTAAAAGCAAATAAGGCATTAATGGGGATTTGTCGCGGAATGCAAGTAATCAATGTTGCACTCGGTGGAACTGTTTTTCAAGACTTATCAGAAGATCCTCGACAAACGCTAAAGCACTCCCAAAATGCTCCGGGAAACTTTCCATCCCACCATGTTAATGTGAAACAAGACAGTCGAATCTTTAACTTGGTTGGTTCACGGCCCTATGTTAACTCTCGTCATCACCAAGCATTAAACCAAATTGGAAACGACCTAAGAGTAACAGCACGGGCTGATGACCAAATTCCCGAAGCTATTGAATCGATCGATAATGATCGTGTTCTGGCTGTTCAATGGCATCCAGAAAACATGTTTAAGCATTATGATTATTCACAAGCGCTTTTCGCTGATCTAATTCAACGAGCACAAGAATAAATAAAGAGAAGAGGCAAGAAAGACTTGCCTCTTCTCTTTATTTATCTACTTAATGCTTTTCGTAACTCGTCTGAGCTATAAATTTTCCCATCTTCAAATCCTTTAAATGGATTAATCGATTCCTGAGCTGCAACCTGATACCGTTTTGCTCGACGAAGTGCATATTCCGTTAACGAACCATCTTTGACGTAGTTCAGTAATTTAGCACTTGGTGTTGTCAATGGGTTTTCAACCCGGTCCTCCAAATCTTCAAGTACTTCAGCATATTCTGGTCCCAATTGAATTTGATTTGCATAGCGCTCAAGGCTCTTCACTAATGCCCGAGCGGTTGCCTGGTACTTGCAATTTTCTCGTGGATCTTCTTCCGCAACAACCTCATTCATCTTATCAGCATTTTTAAGGATATCATTAACTTCCTCTTCATTTAATGCTGGATGCATGATGAAGTAACTAGCAAGTAGCCGAATAAACCGTAACGTCCCTGTACGAATCCCAACTGAACTACTTGGATCAAGATCGAGCATTCGTAATTCAAGATATTCAATTCCGTTTTTCGGCAAATCCTTAAGATTGCGATTACCTTTAAAGCGAACTGAGCCGTGGAATTCATAGTCTGATGTTAGGACACCATCCTTAACTCCCTTTTCAATTCGCGCAATGTATCGATCAAGATTGGTAAAGTCACCAGTAAACTTAGTACCGAATCCATACTTACTTTGGCGAATGCTCCGAAGTGGGTGCTGCGGTCCCTGACCATTTTCAAAGTAGTTTGCTTCCGTAATTGGACTAGCGCCAAACAGGTAAGTGATAAACCAGCGATAGCGAACAAAGCCTTGCGCTAATATTGTATAGAGGTAGTTGCGAACTTCCCGCTCATCTTTAAACTTTCCCGGGAAATGTTTTTGAACTAGTGCAATAACGTGCTGATCAATGCTTAGGTTAATATGCGCGCCACAGGGAGTTCCTTGTGAGTAGCCATGACGTTTTGCCCATTCTTTTAAATACGCCTCTTTTTCGGGGCCCATCTTAGCAAGCCGTAATTTTCGCTTATCCTTTGGCAACCGTGGCGGCATTGATAATGGCCAAAGCAATTCTCCAGGAGCTAATGCTGAACGTAACGAATTATTAATGACATATAAGTAGTGCATTGCATCAAGCGCGTGTTGAGCAGACGGCGTTACCGTTTCAGACATTGTTTCCAAAAAATCATTGGTAATCCATGGATTGGTTTTTTCGTCGCCAATCGCTGATGGATATGGTTCCTGACTAATATTGCCATTCTCATCCACCCGTTGCATTTCGATTTCAAGGCCCATTGTAAAATCCTGAGTCTTTGCAACAGCCTCATTATCAAAGATTAATTGACCAATTTGACTGAACATTGCTGTCCCTCCTCATAACTCTCTCATTATTTTCTAATAATATACATGTTATGTTCCTCTAAGGCAATATTCAACCATAAATACTAAAGATTATTAAGTTCACTACTGAACTAGGCTGTCGTTTAGGTAATAGTACAAATAAAATTTAAGTGTTTATTCATTCACTAACTTTTAGCCTATTCTTTATTCTGTTCGTAACTCACTAACCAACTCATTAACTTGTTGTTGCTGTTTCGAAGTTTGATAAAACCTCCTTGCTAATTGTCTTACCGTTACTTCCTTTTTTCGTCTTATTTGGTTATTTTGACTATCTTTAATCTCAACAGTTTGATCTTCATTAACTGAAAAGTAGATGATTCTCTGCCTCTCACCTGCTGCAATTAGGAAGCTCTCATTCTCCCCAACTCCTTTTGGAACGGTATCTGACGGTTTAACGACTCCATAGACTAGTTGATTGTTATTAAGCTGTTCTGTCAACCACTTTGGATCCATCTCTAAACCAACTAAAATGCTCAACTGTTGATCAGTTAGCCTTAGCCGCGACTTCTGACTGGTTTCCTGCACGGTTTTTGTTTTCTCACTGTGACTATCTTTTAGCGCAACACTTACAGCTCCTCCTATTCCAATTACAACTACCACTAATCCTAAAAATTTAATTATCCTTTGTCGCTTCATCGTTCACCCCTCGATCTAACCAAAAAAGGAAACACAACGAAGAATTTCAACGTTGCATTTCCCTTATGCAGTGATATTCACTTTTAGCAAGGATGGATTTAGCTGTTAATACCATCCATCCTCCTCCCAATTATCCAACTGAACTAATATTCTTAATTATTCATTTGATAGAGAGTTAACATTAGTTCATTTGTTTCTTAATTGCTGCCAGCGAAACATCACCAGTTTCAGCAAACTTAACATCGGCATCCTTCAATTCTGAACCGAAGCCGATGGAAAGTTCACCAGCACGATTAATTGATTCAATTCCTGCTTGAGCATCCTCTAATCCTGCTACTTGGTCAGCAGGAAGATTCATTAACTTAGCTGCTTCACTATAAATCTCTGGGTCTGGTTTACCGTGAGTTAACTTAGCAGGATCCACAATTCCTTCAAAGTAATCAGTAATTTGTAAGTACTTTAATACTTTAGGTGCATTCTTAGAAGCTGAGGCCAAAACAATATGGTAGTTGTTCTCCTTTAATTCGTCCAAGAAGTCCTTCATCCCTGGAAGAATATCTGCAGGAGTCAATGTTTCAACTAACTTAATGTAGTTGTCATTCTTTTCGGTAGCCAATGCTTCTTTTTCTTCTTGAGTATAGTCATTCTCGTGACCACCAGCCTTCAGGATCAATTCTAGGGAATCCATCCGGCTAACACCCTTTAAACTGTCCGCAAGTTCAGGAGTCCATTCTGTGCCAACTTTATCAGCAAGTTGGTGCCATGCTTGGCCGTGGAAACGGGCAGTATCTGCGATTACACCATCAAGGTCAAAAGCAAAACCTTTCAAATCTTCAAACTTCATTATCGAAATTCCCCCAGTAATTACTTCAATTCAAGTTTCTTACCGTCAAGATCAATGGTAATTGGGTCACCTGATACCAAGTCAATCTTAGTACCGTGCTTGTCAACCTTAACCTTCAAGATCCGACCACGGAACATTTGACGGAATTGGTATGAGTTCCACTTCTTAGGAAGGAATGGTGCATAGTGTAATTCGTTACCCCGAACACGCATGCCAGCGAATCCTTGAACGATATCAAGCCATGAACCAGTCATTGAAGTGATGTGTAAACCATCTGAAGTATCGTTGTTGTAGTTATCAAGGTCAAGACGAGCTGAACGTTCATATAATTCAACAGCCTTGTCTTCGTAACCAATATCAGCAGCAATGATTGAGTAAACAGAAGCAGAAAGACTTGATTCGTGAACCGTAAATTGTTCGTAGAAGTCAAAGTTGTTCTTCTTTTGTTCCTTAGTAAAGTCATCAATGAAGTCCCAAAGACCTTGGATAACGTCACCTTGCTTTACGTATGGTGAACGTAGGATCCGGTCCCATGACCAGTGTTGGTTAAGTGGTAACTGATCACTTGGAATTTCAGAAACTGGTGTTAAGTCCTTGTCCATGAAGCCATCATTTTCTGGGAAGATGTCACGTTCCTTATCGTAAGGAAGGTACATGTTATCAACGATTCCCTTCCAACGACGCTTTTCGTCTTCGGAAACGTTAAGCTTCTTAGCAACCTTATCGTCAACTTCGTCTAAGATTTCAAGAGTGTACTTAAGAGTCCACCGGCAAAGAAGGTTAGTGTACCAATCGTTGTTAACGTTGTTGTCGTATTCATCAGGACCGGTTACAGCGTGAAGCATGTACTTGTTCTTGTTTTGTGAGTAGTGAACACGATCAGCCCAGAAACGAGAAATTTCAGTTAAGACTTCTGCACCTTCATTGAGAACGTATGACTTATCGCCAGTGTACTTAGTGTAAAGGTAAATAGCAAAAGCAATGTCCCCATTACGGTGGATTTCTTCAAAAGTAATTTCCCATTCGTTGTGACATTCAATCCCGTTGAAGGTAACCATTGGGAATAATGCACCATCAAGGTCTTGTTGCTTAGCGTTAACAAAGGCACCGTCTAATTGCTTGTAACGGTACATTAACAGGTTCCGTGCAACTTCAGGGTTAGCTACCCCAAGGTAAACTGGAATACAGTAAGCTTCAGTATCCCAGTAAGTAGCACCACCGTACTTTTCACCAGTAAATCCTTTTGGACTGATGTTAAGGCGGTAATCATTACCGTAGTAAGTCGAGAAGAGTTGGAAAAGATTGAACCGAATTCCTTGTTGTGCTCCATCGTCACCATCAATTTCAACGTCAGACTTAACCCAACGATCTGCCCATTCTTGAACATGAGGTTCAAGAAGATCGTCAAAGCTTTGATCATCAAGCTTTTCACTTAATTCATCAAGGTGCTTTTCGATTGCTTCTTGAGAGTCAAAGTCACGTGAAGTTACAACAACTGTCCGCTTTTCGAAGTTAACTTCCTTACCAGCAGCAACTGTTCCAGCAAAGGTGTTGTAGGCATCCTTTTCGTCAGTTCCATCACCAACATGATCAAGGTCGGTCTTGGAAGTGGTCTTCATTCCAACAGTGAATTGTGGAGTACCAAAATCATTCTTCTTAGTCATGGAAGTTAATTCGGCATGTTCACCATTAGCAGACTTGTTAAGAACATTCCAGAATTGTTCATCATAGTTAGCATCTTCGTTGTAAACGTCAGCATCGATCATGCTAGTAATTTCTACCTTAGCATCACCAGTACCACGGTTCTTGATGTGAAGACGTTGACCAACTAATTCCTTTTGGGTAGCACTTACGAACCGTTCAAAATTGAAGTACATTTCAGTACCGCCAATTTCAACAGTAAATTCACGTTCTAGGACACCACGCTTCATGTCAAGATCAAGCTTAAAGTCCTTTGGCGTTTGCTTAGCAAGGTCAAGTTGTTCGCCGTTAACCTTAATAATTAACTTCATGAAGTTAACTGCGTTGATCATCTTACCGAAGTACTTAGGATAACCATTCTTCCACCAACCAACACGAGTCTTGTCTGGGAACCAAACACCACCAAGGTATACACCTTGCATGTGGTCGGCTGAGTATCCTTCTTCAAAGAAGCCACGCATACCCAAATTTTCGTTAGCTAAACTAGTCATTGATTCTTGAAGACGTTTATCTTCAGGATCCCATTTATGAGTTGCAACGTGCCATGGAGCAATTTCAAATGTTTGTTTCATAATTCAATTCCTTCCTTCTTTAGACAATAGGGCTGTGGCTAATTCCCGTCACAGTCCTATTTTAGTTTAATTTACTTTATTATTCAGCTTATCCGCCTTATTCAGCGTAAGTTTCCTTAATTGTACCAACTGAAAGAGCACCAAGAGCTAACACAATTCCACCAAGGATAAACATGTTAACTTGTGAGTGACCAAAGAGTGGGAACAATGCAAAACTAAGCAATGAGGCAACGATTTGTGGTAAACAAATTGAACCGTTAAAGAGTCCAAGGTAAGTGCCCATGTGCTTACCAGACAATGCGTTGGTAACAATGGTTAATGGGTAAGTGTTCATTCCGGCCCATGCAATCCCGACAAGGATGTATGAAATAATCAATGTCCATTGGTCGTGGATAAAGAAGACAGAAATAAAACCAAATGCACCAAGAAGTAAACTACCAGCATAACCTAGCTTGTGGTACTTGTTAGGAACCTTAGCTAAAACATATGACCAAACAACAGCGGCAATTGATTGAACAGCGGCTAAAACCCCGTACCAGTTACCAGCAGCTTGGTAACCTGCTGAAGTAGCGTTAGTAGTATCCCAAACGTTCTTAGCAATAGCACCTGCTGAGTATGTCCAGAGGTATTGGAAAGCAAACCAGCAGAAGAATTGAACAAGGGTTACAGTCCAGAATGCCTTAGGAGCAGTCTTTAGCAAGGTGAACCAGTTTCCACCTTCCTTGTTATCTTCTTCAGTGATTCCGTGGTACTTAGCGTATGTTGCTGGGTCATATTCATGAACCCGGAAAACAGTGAACAAACTAGTAATAACCAGCAAAGCAGCACCAACATAGAAAGCAACCTTAACAGAATCAGGAACAACCCCTTTAGGAGCAATGTTCTTAACCCCAAACCAAGTGAACAAGAATGGGAAGATAGCGGCTAATACGGCACCGGTGTTTGATAAGAAACTTTGAATACCATATGCATAACTCTTTTGGTCATCATTAACCATATCCCCAACCATCATCTTGAATGGTTGCATTGCAACATTAGATGACAAATCAAGGAAGGCAACGGTAATAGCACCAAACCACAAAGCAGCCAGTGAACCATACCCGAAACCAAAACTACCTGAGTTTGGCAACAGTAACATAACAATAACAGCAACAATCATCCCCAAAAGAAGGTATGGGAGACGGCGACCACCGAGCTTTGGTGCCCAAGTACGGTCAGAATAGTAACCGACGATTGGTTGAACAACAAGTCCCATTAAAGGTGGTAGGATAAAGAACCATCCCAAGTTGTTAGGATCGGCACCAATAGTTTGGAAAATCCGACTCATTTGTGAACTTTGCAAGGTGAAGGCAGTCTGAACACCCAAGAACCCGAAGTTGATCATCCAAATCGTACTCTTGGAGAGTGTTGGCAAGCCTGCGCCCGCTGGCTTTTCTTGACTCATAATTACACCCCTAATTATCTTAAAATTAATGCTTCTCGTCATGAAAGCGCTTCATGACTTTTTACAATTAATAATATACCAGATTCCTCACTTTTGCGCAACCGTTTGCACAAAATTTTTGGAAGGGTTTTCTTTATACAAAAACAAAAAGACCGAAATATCAATAATTTCAGCCTAATTTTTTCTTTAATTTTAACTAGTATGTTCTCGTATTAATTAACTTGAAATGTGACATAACTGTGGTGCCTCATTGGATCGAAAAGCAACTTAACTGCCTCTCTTCCCAACTCACGGGGACGCAAATCAATCCGCCCATCACTATTTGTCAGCATTCCCATTAACCGACTATTGTTAAAGCAAAATACTGGCAACGAGCGCTTTTGTAATTCATGAGAAAACCGAACAAATAACAAATCATCAGAGAACAATAAACCATCCGTTTCTGGATGGTTATTAAGAAAATCATCCAACGAATCAGCATTCGTACCCAATTGCCAAACAACTGCTTCTAAATGATGAGTACTCATGCATTCATCATAACCAGCAGCCCGTTCTCGTTCAAACAGCCAAGGATCAACCGATTCAAGAAAAGCCGGATGAGTCAAATGATGGATTTTTAACAGTTGTTCTGTTGCTGCTTTCCCGGCAGCAACGTTATCGTTATCAACGAATCGATCCGGATAATGATCCGTTGGGTGACCAATAATAACAAAGTTAAGGTTATTCTGTCGTAAATAAGCTGTTATAGGATCATTACTCATTGCATAGAAAACCAGGAAATTATGCACTTTAGATTGATTAACCATTGAACGAACCTCTTCAAGCAATTCATCTTGAGTTGCAGCAATTGCTACCACCATTTCGTAGTGTAGTGGCTGAAGTGCTGTACTAACTCCCCGCATGAGGTCAATATGAAATGGGTTTGCTGGTGCCGTATCTTCCGTAACTGGAAAAATTAACCCAACCATATTCGATTCTCCACGAGTAAGGTTCCGCGCAGTGTAGTTAGGTTGATACCCTAACTCTGCCGCAATCTTCTTAACCCGTTCTCGTGTTTCCGCACTAATTCGCGGATTATCATTCAACGCCCGTGATGTCGTTGAAACGGATACTCCCGCCTGTTTTGCAATGTCCTTAATTGTTACCATTACGGCCGTCCCTCGATTTCAAATGGAATAAACTCACCTAATTCTACCAGGTAGAGTCCCATCTGAACAACCGGTATTGGCTTCATAATATTTAATGCTTGTCGGTATAACTCTAGCTGACCACGATAACGACCAGTAATTTTAGCTAGTTCAAATTCTCGATACTGGGGATCAATATGATCAGTTTTGTAATCAACTAAAATAATTCCTTTGGGAGTTTCTAAATAGCCATCAATAATCCCATGAATTAGGATCCGCTCATCATCTTTTGCTTGAACCTCTTTAAATAGTTCATGGCCATTCATTATCATCGCAAAGGGTTCTTCTCGATGATACTTTTGACCATTAGCGATAACCTGTCGTCCTGGATCTGTTTGGAAAAATGCAGCAATCCCTTCCGCATTAATAAACGGTGCTACTGCAGAGTTAATTAGGCGATCCTTGACCAGCTGCCGGATCTCATTACGAACTTGAGCCAACGTGATCTCTTTGCCATCCAGTGGCAATTTTTGAAATATCAGGTGGGTAGCTGTCCCAACCTCTGTTGCTGCTGGCGACCGATCACCCTGTTGGATAAACTGTGGTGTCGCAAAATCGTTTCTTAAATATAGTCCGCGGTTCTTCGCCTTTCGTTGTTGTTCATAATCCCACTGGCCCATTTCACGATTATCCGGATCTTCAAACACCCGTTTTACATCCGTAACTGATTGGTAGGCCGTCGTTTTGGTTGCAACTTCATGTGGATAACGAAAAGCAAGGATCTGATCAATTTCTTCTGCTGACAGGGACTTGAGTGATTGCAAATCTTCATCACCCGTTACGTTGATTGGACTAGTTAACTTTTCCAGTTGTTGATCAACATCAGTTGCGGTGAAAGTTTTGGCAATGAAAAATGGTTCTGTCGCCATCCCGGTAAACTTTTTCCCTGTATTAAGAGGACTCTCTTCCAGAACAATTCCCTTATCTGTTATGTCATCCCCTGAAATGCTTAACTTAGCGGCATTAAACTGGTTAGAATACCGTGCAAGAGCTAAACCAATCCAGTCCATAAAAGACTTCGCGTTTATCCGTAACTGCGAGCCAAGCAATTGCTGGCTGCTTTGAAATGCCTTTTGCCAACTATTCCATGCTTCAACTAGTTTTTGGCCCCTTCGCGTTTCGTTAAACGATGCCGTAATGACTAGTCGCTGTTCAGCTCGGGTTAGTGCAACGTAAAGGACCCGTAAGTCTTCTGCTCGTTCTCCCTGCTGAATACTATTTAAAATAATTTGTCGCTGGGGCGTATCATAAACCAGCCGTTGTTGATCCATTACCTTAATACCAACTCCAGAATTCGGGTCAACAACCGCATTTTCCCGAACTGCCGCATTATTAAAATGGTGGCTTGTATTAATCAAGAAAACAACCGGAAATTGAAGGCCCTTACTTCCATGAATCGTCATTACATTAACGGTATTCGTGTCTAATTGTGTTGGCGCCACCCCGAGATCCTGATCATGTTCCTGCATTTTTTCAATAAAGCGCGTGAACTGGTAAAGCCCCTTAAAACTACTTTGCTCATAAGTATGCGCCCGTTCATATAGTGCATGAAGATTGGCCTGTCGTTGTTGCCCACCAGGCATTGCACCAACATAGTCTAAGTAACCAGTTTCCTGATAAATGTGCCAAATTAAGTTAACTAAAGTTTGTTGTTGGGCTACTTGCCGAAATTCGGTTAACTGCTCAATGAAAGTAGTTATTTTTTGCTGAAGACGTGTTAATTGATCTGGATTCAACGCTGATGATTGCTGAAGACTGTGATTTTCAAAGTTACTCTGACACGTCATTAATGCCGTATAAAAGTCTGCTCGACGGTTTTGAAGACGAATGAAAGCTAACTCTTTATTACTAAGGCCAACAATCGGTGAACGAAGAACTGCAACTAATGGAATGTCCTGCTTAGGATTATCAATAATCTTTAACAATGCCATCATTACCCTAACTTCCGTTGCTTGAAAATAGCTTTCAACATCATGGACTGTCAACGGAACTTCCAGCTCGTTAAATTGCTCCATTAAAGTATTATTAATGTTCTTTGTTCGCTCGAGGAGAACAATATCCCCATATTGAACCGGCCGCATTTGCTGTGTCTTTTTATCGAAAATTAATTCTTTATTAGCTACCATCTGCTTAATTCGCATGGCAACCATTCGTAGTTCTCCAGTTAGCTTATCGTCTTCTTGGGGAAGCTTAGGATTAACATTAGCATCGTAAAGTAGTACCTCAGCAGGAGTAACTCGATTATCTGGATTTTCATCATAGTAAGTTGCAGCATACTTTAAGTGAGCATCCTTATCATAATCAATCTCACCAACCTGACGATCCATCAATTGTTCAAATAAAACATTTGTAAAACCAGTCACATTTTGCATTGACCGGAAGTTCTCTGCTAGAACAATTGATTCGCCACCCTTTCCTTTACGGTAATTTTCATATTTTGTAAGGAAAAGAGTCGGATCTGCTTCACGAAAACGGTAGATTGACTGCTTCACATCACCAACCATGAATAAGTTTTGCTGATCTGGATTAGCTAACTGCATCAAGATCTTTTCTTGAAGTGGGTTCGTATCCTGATACTCATCAATCATGATTTCTTGATAGTGTTCACGTAATTCATTAACAAGGGTAACCCAATCTGGCTGATCTGCCGGTGGCGTTAAAATTTGGTAAGCATAGTGCTCCAAATCGCTAAATTCTAAAACATGACGGTTCAATTTTGCTTGTTGATAAGCTCGTGAAAATTCAATTGTAACCGCTGATAATTCATTTAGAATCCCGGCCGCATGATTAGCAATTTGTCGGAACCGTTGCTCATCGTATTCAAAATAATCCGTCACTAAGGATTTCAGTTGTTCTTTAAGCCCGTTTCGTGTCTTTATTAAGGATTGGTAAGTCTCATATTCAGGATCCTTCTTCTTTGCGCCACCACTCATCCGGGCATATTTAACTCCTTGAAACGCGGCTCTGATGTCTCCCCACTGGTCTTGATCCAAACATGTGATCAAATTACTGATGTGTTCCTGGTCACCTTTGATAATTTCAGCTGGTTTATCATAACCGAGGTCTGCCATTCGGATACTCAATTCGGCGTAGTCATTCACTAACTGTTCCAAATTATTCTTAACAACTGGTTTTAACTGTTCCTGATAAAATTTGGTATTCGTAATTGAATCATTTCCCAGGAAATAATTATCAGCTAGTCCGTGTAACCAGTTCTCCGGTTCTGGTTGAGCATTTGCTGTTTCATATAACTTCAAAACTAGATCATCTAACCCCCGTGCGTCACGGTCATTAGAAAAATTAGTCACCAGTTCACTAAAACTTGCCCGCTCGTCACTAGCTTGCTCAAGTGATGATTCATATAGTTTTTCACTAACTTGTTGCCAAATTTCTTCTTGAAGGAGGAGCCGCTCAGTGTCATCTGTTAATAATCGGAACTGGGGATCTAAATGGATTAAGTAATAGTAGCGTTTAATTAGCTTTAGGCAAAAAGCGTGAATAGTACTAATATCAGCTGTGGCTAACCGATTAATTTCATTAACCATTTGGCGCTGCTGTTGCTGTTCTTCCGCGTTATGCACTGGCTGACGCACCGCTTCTTGAAGTGCTTCACGAATTTTATCCCGCATACTCTTTGCCGCGGCGTCCGTAAAGGTCACCATCAACATTCGATCAACATGAATTCCCTCTCTGATCAATTTAATAGCACGTTCAACTAGGACCGCTGTTTTTCCTGACCCTGCTGAGGCAGAAACAAGAATATTCTTTCCGCGATCATCTATTGCCCGTTGTTGACTCGGTGTTGGATTAAATGTTGCCATTACTCTTTAGTCCTTCCTTCTTTCTTCGCATTATCAAAGTCTTCCTTTGCTTTCTGCGGATCAAGCTGACGATAACGTTGCTGATCTAACATATTGTCAAATTGGTAAATATCTTTAAAGTCGCTATAGTCTAGTCCCGTTGCCCGTTTACTTCCCTCAATCAACCGATAAGGATTTAGTTTAACTTGTCCCTCAAGGATTTTGTCCCCCGCGTCAACAATTAATTGTTTGTTCCATTCCTGAAGCCATTGCAACTGATCGGAAGTAACTAGGAGCGCATCTTTTTTAGCAGAAATGCCACCCTTTTTAGTAACTTTTAGTGGATATAAGGCTGACTGATTATCTTGAAGTTTCTGATCGAGCGAGTCGAGGATCGCTGGCTCATTCAAGAGGATTCCCTTGTATTCATGAGCACTTAACTGTAACTCTTCTAATTCCTTATGTTGGTTTCGTTTCCAATCAAATTTGGGATTACTTAAGTGCAAGTATAATGCCCCAGCAAGCCGTGCTGTTGGCTCGTCTAGTTCTTGAAGATTGTTTTGTAGACCGTTTAAGTAGGTTAATAGCTGCAAAGAAATACCATAGTATGCTGATGTAAGGTCAAAGGTATGGTTGCTTGATTTGTAATCAACAACGGTAAGAAAATCACTCGGCTGCAAGAGATCAGTTAGCTGCTCCTTAGGCAGACGATCAATTCTGTCAATTCGGCCACGCAAATAGATCCGGTTTCCAGAAGCTAATGGGTAGTCTAGTGCTTTCAGATTAACTTGGTTTGGACTGCCAATTCGGCCAAATTGTGCTTCAGTCTTAAAGGGTCGTGCCTCAGTATATTGGGCTTGTTGACACATTGTTTCAAGCATCGTCGTCACAATAGTTCGTAACTGATGATACTGAAACTTCGCTTGGGCTGATGATTCTGTTAGTCGGACTAAATCAGGCTGGCTTTTTTCAGCCGTCCGCAACGCTTCATCAATAAATCTTCTCAGTTCCTGTGAATTAGATACTAACTCCTTTAATTCAACTTGTTGTTGACGGGTATTATTAATAAACGTCTCCATTGCTTTATGGAAAAAGGTTCCGATCCGATCAGCGGACATCTCAAGACGATCCCGTTTTTGAAGTTGTAAACCGTACTTTAAGAAATATTCGTACTGATTAATGTAGAAGTTTTGCAACTGTGAGATCGAAGCATACAAAACCCGTTGCCCACTCTTATTTGGAGTAGCATGAAGATATAAGGCTTGGGCTAACGTTGCTCCAATATCATCCACAACGTTATGGTAATTAAATCCTTGATTTACCATTTCTAGGCGCTGTTGAAGCTTCTTTCCTAAAGCATTATCAACAGCATCCGGACTTAGTTGCCACTGCTTTGCTAATAAAATCAAATCCTGTTCAACTTTTTTCCAAGCTGGTGGCATCTGGACTGGAGTAGCAATTGATTTTTGATCATCCCGTACTTGACGACCTACACGCACCAATTGACTTAAGCTAGCTTCCGGACTGCTGATAAACTGCTGGGCGTTTTCTCTGCCAACCTTACTAGTTACTAGTGGCGAATTGATAATCGGCCGCTGGAGATAGGCAGCCAAATCGCGCATGTATGGTGAAATTGTTAACTCTTTATCATCATTGGTTGCTTGTGGCGCTGTGAAAATTAACTGTTGCTTTGCGGAAAGCATCCCTAAATAATGCACAAATGGTTCATTATTCAACTCTGTTATCATGTCAGCCGGTAAGTACTGAAAATCATCGTCTAAATATGGAGCTAAGATCTGCTTATCTTGGTCAGTCAATAATCCATCGTTTTCGCGCACTTCTGGCATCACATCATCAGTCGAGCCAATCATAAAGACAACCTTTTTGTTTTGACTTTGCACAATTCCAGTTTCGGAAACAACCACTTGGTCAAGCGTTGCTGGAATTTGGGAGTATTGAGCTGCTGAAAATCCGGCTTGGATAATCTCATTAAATTTTTCAAGATAATCGTTGATATTATCCTTGTCCAGACGATCTTTTCCAAGAATCTCAACATATTCTTGGAGAATCTGACAAAATTTTTCCCAAACTTGTTGCGGCTGACGTGCCAAATCAAGATCACGAGTACTCTGGTATTGTTGCCATTGATATAGTCGTTCAGTAACCCCATTTTGTTGCAAGAAGTTAAACAGCGTCGTTGCTAACTCTTGGCCTGATTCTACTTTCTTTAGTTGGCTTAAGAACGGCACAATTATTTCAGTAACATAATTATGAACAATCGATAATTGCTGGTTTAATTGTTCTACTCGTGATGCGGTTGCTTTTTCTCGCTGATCATCGGCATCTTTAACAGTCCATAGATCTGGTTTTATCCAATCCTGTTTCCCGCGAATTGCCTGCTTTAAACACCAATTTTCGGTGGTAAAGACTGCTTCTTGGAAAATCTTAATTGGCATTAAATCACCAGTCGCTAATCGTGGTACCAATAACCACGTCTTCAGCAACTGCATAATATCCCCTAATTGATATCCTCGTTGGTCAATACTAAGCAACGTGCTTAATAGGATTACAAGCGGATGCTGATCCATTTTGCGCTCATGATCATCAAAAACCGGTACCTGATTTTGTGCAAAGATCGGTGCGATCATGTTTTGATAACCGTCAAGGTGACGAGTCAAAACTAAGAAATCCCGGTACCGATACTTGCCAGTAGCAACCATCTGCCTAATTTTGGTAGCAACTTTTTCTAATTCTTCACGACGATTTGCCATTGTATAAAACTGAACCGTCGAAGGAGCTGTCAACCGGCTGGTTTCTGTTGTTGAAATTGGTCCTGCTGCATATCGCTTAAAGTAATGGTCAACTTCTTGAAGATCATCATTAACTCGCGGGTGTGTTGCAAACCACACATTCGGCTGGAGTTTAATCTGTTGTGGAGCCTGCTGAGCCAGCTTCCAGAGACGTCGATAAACCATCGCTGAGGAATAAAACAAATCATTTTCAGCAGGAATTTCACTCGGACTAGGATGATTCTGATCAGGATACCCCCGGTCGAGAACTAGTGAAACCATTGTGGTTGCCCCATTTTCTACTAAAGCATCAACTATTTGTTGTTCGCTTGCAGTAAATTGTGCAAATCGATCAATAAAGAAGTGCATGTGACGGACTTCTTTATTAGTTTGCAAATACTTAACCAACTGCGAATAAAGTTCATTATTTCCCAGGAAATTTTGCTGAAGTTGTTTCTCATAAGCATGGTAAATAATCTCAATATCATGCATCTTAGTTAACCAGACGCGGTTAGCTCCTGATGATTGATCTTGCTGAATTTGACCCAGTATCATTGAAAAATCATCTGCTGAAATATTGGCGCCTTTTAATTCTTCTAATTGCTCCGTCATTTTCTGAATAAAACCCGGTCGCTTAATTTCGCTTGCATAAAGGTGTAGTTCTTTTGCATACTCCTGAGCTACTTGGGATGTCAACATAGTCATTCCAATCTTAGAGATCCGTGGCGTTTGAAATGCTGGTGTATCACGTAAGAGGAACCATGCTAATCGACTAAAGGATAGTACCTGAAGCTTTTCTGAGGCAAAGCGTTGATCATTATCAAGGCCCATCCGCTTTCGTAACCCTGCTAAAATATTTATTTCCGTTTCAAATTTAATATGGTTAGGAACCAAGTAGAAAAACCGGTCTTCAGCTGAGGCCTTCTTCATTTGGTCAGCCAGTTGATCGATCATTACCTGTTCATGATCCATTGCACGAGTGCCTAAAACAAAGCCTAGAGTTCCCATGATGATCCATCCTTTTCGCATAAATTCAGATTTTATTTTACCATAGACATCGAACAAATGTTTAGGTAAGTTATTTAAAAAAGGAGCAGTCCATTAGTAGCAAAGTCCCACTCCAAAATTTTTATAAGTATGCCTGCTTAAAGAAGATGACCGCTTGAATTAAGGCAAGTAATGCAATCACCCAGCGCATCAGCTTAGCAGGGATATAACGTAAAACAATTGGTCCTAAATAACCACCAATAAACATTCCCACCGCCATTGGAATTGCGTCCCACCAATAAATTTTTGATGTAAACGAATAGATAATCAAGGCAACGAGATTAGTAAAACCACAAACTGCATTTTTGATTGCGTTTGCTACTAGAAAGTCCTCATCACTCAGGTATGTTAATAATACTAGAATCACAATTCCACTTGCAGCACCAAAGTAGCCTGCATACCCTCCAACAACTATCAGAAGAAAAATGTACAAACTCTTTAGCCATTGGGGTTTCTGTTTAGTTAAGTCGGGTTGGTGCTTCCCTGAAATTAAAATCATTGCACCCGCAATTAAGATAAAGAACGGAACCACCCGTTCAAAAACCTTCCCCGGAAAAGCAAGTAAAAGGAAGCAGCCAATAATTGAACCGATCACAGTAAAGGAACCATAGATCCATACCTGACGCCAGTGGCCATGAAGTTCCCTTCCAGACGCAAATACTGCGCCAAGACTATTCCAAATCAGTGCTGCATCATTTGTCACATTGGCATAAACTGGAGCTACACCAACACTCAAAAGGAGTGGATATGATGCCAGCGAAGCAAAAGAAGCTGCTGAAGCTAAGATTCCCGCAACAACACCGCCAAGTAATAAGTAAATTAACGTTCCAATCGATGGAATTCCTGCCATTTTTCTCTCCCTATCAAACTAACTTATAAAATCTTACAGAATCGGCGATAGCAGTCGTGAAAACGTCTGTTTAAACCGCAGCCACCGCGATTGGCTAGCAAACATTTCTGGAGTAATCACCCTTGAACTACGGATATCATTGACAAAGATTTGCTCTAGCTTATCCGTCATATCGCGATCGTAAATAAAGGAATTAATCTCGAAATTTAACTTAAAACTTCTGAAATCAAGGTTTGCAGACCCAACACTTGCCATTCTGCCATCAATCATAATCGTTTTGGCATGCAAAAAGCCTTTTTCGTAAAAGTAAATAGTAATACCATGATTTGCTAATACCCGAGCGTAATATTGGGTTGCTCGGTAAACAAATGGATGATCTGGTTTACATGGAATCATTATCCTGACATCTACTCCCGAATGAGCAGCCACTTGAAGCGCATCGATCACACTATCATCTGGAATTAAATATGGTGTTTGGATCCAAATATGATCAGTCGCCGCGTTAATTAACCGCAGATAACCTAATTTAATGTTTTCCTGTGGTGATTCTGGACCACTAGAAACAATCTGCAGCGATGTTTCATTCTTAAGTTGATTCTTATCTAATTTAATTTCAGGGAAGAACCGCCGAAAATGCTTAATTCGGCTTTCTTGATGTTTGACTGAAGCATTCCAGTCACGAATAAACCGTTGTTGCAGGCTATATACGCCACCACCAATAATTCGGAGATGAGTATCACGCCACGGGCCGAACTTCTTCACCCGCCCGAGATATTGATCACCAACATTAAAACCACCAACATAGCCAATCTTGCCGTCGATTACAACAATTTTTCGGTGATCACGGTAATTCAATCGAAAATCAATAAAGTTGCTATGGGTCATCAAGAATGGTGTTGCATAGCCACCACGCTTACGAAGGCCGTTATAGAAATCAGCACGAACCCCCATCGAACCCCATGAATCATAAAGCACACGAACCTCTACACCCTCTGCTGCTTTCTGCTCTAACAAGGTTCGCAATTCGTTTCCGATCTGGTCATTATAGATTGTATAAAATTCAATATTAATGCTCTTTTGGGCTGCTTCAATGTCAGCAAAAAGCTGTTGGAATAGTTTATCACCATCTACATAAACTTTGACATTATTGTGACGAGTTAAGAAGGCATTATCTAAACTTTGAAAAAGCATTACCGTCCGTCGATACATCTGAGCAGTTGAATGCTTAGGCTTCGGCATGTTTTGAAACTGAACCTTTTGCCGATCAACTGCCTGCTTTAGTTTTAACTGTGTCTGCGATTTAATCCTCTCTAACCGCCGCTGTGGCAACTTTCGACCAAGAAACGCATAAATAATGAAACCAACTACCGGTAGTAAAAGCAGCACAAGCAACCATGCCCAAGTTGCAGCAATATCCCGTTTTTCTCTAAAAACTGTAAATAGTGCCGCAATTTCGTTAATAACAACGATTGCTAGCAACAGCCATTTAATAACACTCCACGTTAGTATCAATTACGGCACCCCCTTTTTGTCTCCTTAATTCTAACTCATTAAAATTAGATAACCAACGGCCACTCCAAAGATTTTCTTTTTGTTTTATAATATAGCCAATTTATTAATGAATTGAGGTTAACCTAACTATGTCAACAATTTATCTTCGACGCGCTAAATTAGCAGATTTAAACACCATTATGGAAATTATCGAAGAGGCTCGTATAGCGCTTAAAGAAGCAGATAATCCACAATGGCAAGATGGCCATCCTGATCGGGCAATGATTAGTCGTGATATTTCCCAGGAAATAAGTTGGGTTCTCATCGTAAACAATCGAATTGCTGGAACCGCGGTTCTCCAACTTACTCCTGAACCTTCATACCAGAATATTAGTAACGGTCAGTGGAGCCATCCTCACGCTCCATACGCCACAATTCATCGGGTCGCTATTTCCAGTAGCTATCGCGGTCAAGGCCTTGCTAAGTTTCTGTTTAGTAATTTAATTACTGTTGGTCAACTCCAAGGACGTAATGACTTCCGCCTTGATACACACGAAAAGAATAAACAAATGCAAAGGTTGGCTCGCAATTTGGGCTTCGTTCGTTGTGGCAACGTTACTGTTAATGACAAAAACGACCCAAGACGGCTTGCCTTTGAACTAAATCTCAATCATGGCTACAAAGTTACAAGAATTACTAACGACTTTATGAAAGGACTGCTAAAATAGAAAGTGTAAGATATAACTTTACTTATAGGAGGGATTTTATGCAGTACGCAAAAAATGATCTTGGTCATTTAGTTCGCCAACACAATGAACTAGTCAATAAGATCCAAAAGATTCATCCAGAAATCGAACAACTTAGTAAGCGGATTGGCTTAAAGCCAGATGATGACTTCTGGAAGATGTACTTAAACCAACAATGGCTGCCTACTAGTACAGCAATCCAAAGTCGCCTCTTTAGGCTTCAAAAAGAATTTTTTGATCTCGGTGAACGAGCTGGATTGATTGAAATTAAGATCAACCAACTAAAAAAGAACGCTGCTTAATTAGCACTTAAAATAATAAAAGAATAAAACGACGGGGCTAGAAAATGATATACTTTTCTAACCCCGTCATTTTAATTACAAAGAAAGACTCACTCGCAATCCATGATTAACCTTTTTCATTACCAAAGCATCAAGGTGATCAATCCGATCCATTAGTCGTTGCTTATCAATCGTCCGAACTTGTTCCAGCAAAACAACTGAATTTCGGGGAATCCCGGTTACTTCAGCCGTCAGTGGAACGTGTGTCGGCATTGGCTTCTTTTGTGAATGCGTGGTGATTGGTGCCACAATAACGGTCGTGCTAAAGTGGTTGCCGATATCATTTTGAACAATCAAAACCGGTCGTTGCCCTCCTTGTTCCGAACCCACTACCGGTGAAAGATCGGCATAAAAAATGTCCCCTCGTTTTACTTCTTTTGCCTTCATTCGGTAAATTTCTCCTTAGGTTTATCATCGTTATAGTTTCATTTTAAAAAGAAAAAAGATAGGAAACAAGTTCCCTATCTTCTTTCCTCATCAAAGCCTAATGACTACTTGTCGTCTTCAGCTTTTTTATCGTTATCTTCGTCTTTGTCAGCTTTTTCTGACTTGTATTGGTCACTGTCATCCTTGGCAGCATCCTTAGCATCAACGATTACTAACTTACCATCCTTCATTTCAGCAACCAAGTGTTTTGCATCAAGGTGGTCAAGGTAGTAATCAGTTACCTTGTCACGAATTTCACGTTCGATAACCCGGCGAAGTGGACGAGCACCCATTGCTTCATCATAACCTTCATCAATAAGGTATTGCTTTGCAGTTGGGGTAACCTTAACGTCCATTCCCTTCTTAGCCAAAGTCTTGTTAACATCTGCTAACATCAAGTCAACAATCTTCTTCAAGTCTTCCTTAGTTAAACTGTGGAATTCAACAATTGCGTTGAACCGGTTCAAGAATTCTGGACGGAAGTAATTAGTTAACTTCTTAATCAAGTCTTCTTCATCGTTGTCGTTACCTAACTTAACTGGAGCATCATTGGAGTATCCAGCGTTTGAGGTTGCGATAATTACCGTGTTCTTGAAATCGATAGTGTTTCCTTGACCATCAGTTAAACGACCATCATCAAGAACTTGGAGCAAGAGGGTAATAACTTGCGGGTTAGCCTTTTCAATTTCATCTAACAAGATAATTGAGTATGGGTGACGACGAACTTTTTCAGTTAAGGTATTGCCATTGTCATCATAACCAACATAACCAGCAGTTGCACCGATTAACTTAGAAACGGCTGTCCGGTCTGAGTATTCTGACATATCCAAACGAATAATGTCATTCTTACTACCAAACATGTCGAGAGCTAATTGCTTTGCAAGTTCAGTCTTACCAACACCAGTAGGACCAACGAAGAGGAAACTGCCAATTGGTGAGTCGCCTTCATCAAATCCAGCACGGTTACGACGAATAGCTCTAGCTACTGCTTCAACAGCCTTATCTTGACCAATGACTTTGCCTTCAAGCCGCTTGTCCATGTCCTTTAATCGTTCAACATCGCTAGCACCAATCTTAGAAACTGGAATACCAGTCATTTGTTCTACAGCGTTAGCAACATCTTCAGGGGTTGCTGTAACCTTGTCATTTTCGGAGCCTTCCTTTAATTGCTTCTCAAGATCAGCAATCTTCTCCTTAGCAGCTTGAGCAGTCTTGTAGTCTTCCTTCTTGGCTGCTTCCTTCTGCTTCTTCTTTTCGTTTTCGATGTCTTTTTCAATTTGCTTTGCATCGTGTGCTGGGTGCTTAGCAGCTAAGTGAGCAGCAGTCATATCTACTAAGTCGATTGCCTTGTCAGGTAATGACCGTTGTGGCATGTATTGAACTGAGTAGTCAACTGCAGCTTGAAGAACATCATCTGGCAACTTAACGTTGTGGTGACGTTCATACAAGTCACGAATTCCCTTTAGGATAGCAATTGTATCAGCCTTGCTTGGAGCGTTAACTGTTACTGGGTTAAACCGCCGTGCCAAAGCTGCATCCTTCATAATTGTGTTTCGGTATTCATCCTGAGTAGTTGCACCAATAACGGTAATTTCACCTCGTGATAGTGCTGGCTTCATGATATCAGACATACCCTTAGAGCCATCAGCATCACCAGCAGAACCAGCGCCAATGATTTGGTGAATTTCATCGAAGAAGAGGATAATATTGCCAGCCTTCTTCACTTCATCAATCAACTTTTGCATGTTCTCTTCGAAACTACCACGGTATTGAGTACCAGCTTCAAGACTAGAAACATCGATACTAATAATTTCCTTATCCTTAATGGCTGCTGGAACATCACCAGATACGATTGCTTGAGCAAGTCCTTCTACAACAGCAGTCTTACCAACACCAGCATCACCAACTAATACTGGATTATTCTTAGTCCGCCGACTTAAAATTTCAGCAGTTTCTTGAATTTCTTTATTCCGTCCAATAACTGGATCAAGTTCGTGACGACGAGCTTCTTCAGTTAGGTTCCGTCCCAACTTATATAAGATGCTTTCCTTACCTTCATTAGGTTGTGGACCTGGTTGTTGTGGAGCAGCCCCACCAGGTAGCTTGCCAGTCTGACGATATTGAGCAAATTCTTCAGGAGTAACTTCTCTACCATTAATGAGGTAGCGGCGGTTATCAGAATTGAGACCATTCATTCCACCCATTAATTGGTTAAAAATGTCGTTCATATCTCCGTCAAATGGGTTCATTGGATTTTGTGCCATAAGTACATTCCTCCCTTAATTTCCTTTAATCAAATTAACAAAAAATTTATTGTTATGTTTATTATAGGTGCTTTCATATCTCGAAGCTAATATAACGCATTATCTATGTTAAATAGTGTTCCTCTAATTCTTTCAGGACCTCCCACATATGTTTATGCTGTGCCTGAGCTAAAGCATCCAAATCCCTTAAATTCAGTGGCGTTGCGCTCGACTGTGGCTTATTAAAGGATTTATGTAAAGTGGTGTAACCGTATCCGGAACGTTTTGATACCTGATAAATCGTTAAGTTATGGACTTCCAAGTACTGTTTAATATTAATCCGCATATTTTCACTTCCTTTACATTAATAATTATATCACATTTGTGGTATAACACAAGTGTGGAGTATCAAAAAATCCAAAAAATTTTAAAAAGTTATTGACTTTAATTAAAAATGAATTAGAATATTGGTAATCTCTTAATCAATTGAGGAATGAATAATTTAGTATCCTTGTAATCCCTTTTCTTTTGTGTGCTAACATTCCATTCCCAGATGTTCCCCAAGCGTCTGGGAATTACTACTTTACTCATTCCAATTCAGTAAAGAGGCTGGGAATTAGCCCAGTCTCTTTACTATTTTAAAGATAGTTCTGTCCTACTCTCTTTTATGAGAATTTGCTAAGGAACAGCCATTAATTTGAACAAGCATTTTTATTGCTTACCATCATCGATTCAGGCATACTTGAAACAGTTGGATAAAAGTTTAGATCCATTGCTACCAAATAAAGGGAGGATAAGCAAATGAGTACATTTAAGGTAAAAGCCACAAAAACTACTACTGGAATGCAGGTTGCTGCTGGAACACGAGGATTTGAAATTACCTTTGATGAACCAAATAGTACTAATACAGGGATGAATCCGGTAGAAATTCTCTTAACTTCTTTTGGTGCTTGTACTGCAATTACAGCCCAAGCCTTAGCGGACAAGCGGAATTTCGACTTACAAGCTTTCTGGATCGATATTGACGGTGATCTTGACCGCGAAGATGTCGCTACTGGAGAAAGTCGACGGAAATTTACTGAAATCCGCTTTACACCCCACCTTCGCTCAGACGAATCTGACGAAGATATTAAACAGTTTCTTGCCGATGTCGAAAAGAAGTGTCCAGTAAGGAATACCCTTGAATTTGGTACAAAATTTGTCGCCAATAATTTTGTACGGGAATAAGGTGCTAGGATAATGCCATACATTAAAAAGATCCGGAGCATGGTTGGTCACGAGCCCTTAATCATGACTAGTGCTTCAGGAGCATTGCTTAACCACGATCAGTATGTTCTTCTTCAAGCTCGTGCCGATACTGGTGATTGGGGCTTCCCCGGTGGTTATATGGAATACGGTGAGTCGTTTAGCGACACTGTCAAACGAGAATTTAAAGAAGATGCTGGTTTTGAAATTACTCCCGTGAAGTTGTTGAAACTTCAGGATCAAGATTTTTATACTTATCCAAACGGTGATCAAGTTCAACCAGTTAATGCCTTCTACCTCGTTAAATTGGCTACGCAAAAGCACTTTAATACTAAGCCCGATGAAACTGTTAAAGTCCAGTACTTTGATCTTGCAAAAGAACCACCAAAGTTCTTCAATGACCAACATTCTGAAATGTGGCAACTGATTAAAAATTATGTCGAACAATTATAGAGATTATTAGATAAATCATCCCCATACTCTGTTTAATTCAGAATGTGGGGATGATTTCTTTTTCTTCGTTTTGCTACCTATCTCATTAACTTACCCTCTTCGTTAATTATGCTAGAATAGTTTTATTATGTAGTAAGAGCGATTAAGGAGAGAAATTATGATTTGGACCTGGGACGTTATCCGGCGCATCATTGAAGTACTATGGCTAATTAACATTGGATTTGCTATTTGGACCGTTTTTCGGAGCAGACGGGATATTGCCGCTACTTGGGCATGGCTGCTCGTCCTATCAGTGTTTCCCGTAGTCGGCTTTATTCTCTATATGTTCGTTGGTCGTCAATTATCACATGATGATATTTTTACAATTCAAGAAGAACAAGCTAAATATCAAAATACTTTCCTCAAGAAACAACATCAACTATTAGAAAAACACGAATTACTACCGCAAAGCAATCAGAAACCCCGGGCACGAATGCTTGCTAATTTAAACCTTAATAATGACGACGCACTCTTAACCTTTGATAATCGTGTCGAAGTCTTTACTGACGGTCATGCTAAGTTTGAACAGCTAATTGACGATATCAACCACGCCAAAAAAATAGTTGACGTTGAGTACTATACTTTTTACGCTGATCACCTTGGCAAACGGATTCTTGCCGCATTAATTCGTGCTGCTAAACGAGGGGTCAAAGTTCGTGTTCTTTATGATGCTAGTGGCTCTCGTGGAACCAAGCCATCGTTCTTTGAATCACTAGAAGCTCTTGGTGGTGAGGCTCAAGCATTTATTTCAAGTTCATCTAAGTGGTATACCTCACCACGACTTAACTACCACCTCCACCGAAAATTAGTGATTATTGATCACAAGATCGGCTACATTGGCGGTTTTAATATCGGCGATCAGTATCTTGGTGATAGTCCTAAATTTGGTTACTGGCGTGATACTCATCTAAGAGTGGTTGGTCAAGCTTCAGTCATGATGGAGATTCGTTTTGCAATGGATTGGAATACCACCTGCCGCAAAACCCATAAGCCAAAGTTTTCTATTGATGATGAACTAAAGAACTTTACGATTGAGCATCCTCAATCAGCCGATCCGAATGAAGTTCCCATGCAAATCGTCTCCTCTGGTCCGGATAACCAAAATTACGCAATTCGACGAGGGTATGAGGGAATTATCGCTACTGCACGGAAATATGTTTATATCCAATCTCCTTACTTAATTCCTGAAGATTCAATTCTTGAAGCATTAATCATTGCCGCTAAAAGTGGTGTCGATGTCCGAATCATGGTCCCATGTATGCCTGATCATCCCTTTGTTTACCGAATGACCGAATACTATGCTAAGTATCTTGTTCAAAATGGTGTTAAGGTTTACCGCTATGATAATGGCTTTATCCACGCTAAGACAATGGTTAGTGGTTCCAACATTGCATCTGTCGGCTCAGCTAACCAGGACTACCGAAGCTATAAGCTTAATTTTGAAGTAAATGCATTTACCTATAATTCACAGCTCTCTAGTGAACTTAAAAAGATTTTTGAAGATGACCTGATCAACTGCACACCAATGACAGAAGAGTATTTTGAAAATCAATCACGGTGGCTAAAGTTTAAGCAGCAATTCTCTCACCTTCTAGCACCAATTTTCTAATTTACGGGAGGAATTAAAATGAACACGGAAAATGCCAAACGCATTAAAGATGTTCTGATTGCAATTTTAATAATCGTTGGTGTACTAGCAATTCTTCCAGCAATTTTTATCGCTATCATGACTATTCTTTCTATCCTTATTACCGGCTTTTCGTTTGCTAACATTGCACTTGTTGAAATGATGAGGCAATGGTCAAGTAATATCTGGACAAGTTTCTTCTATTTTGGGTTATTAGTTATAGAGATTGGCCTTCTGGTTATCATTATTCCTATTCTTGTCTGGGTCATTAAATGGCTAATCAAAGCAGTAAAATGGGTGATCAGTGCTATTAAAAAGCGATTGGGAGGCAATAATAAACAATGAAGCGCGCATTTAAATGGGGAAGCATTATTATTGTTTGCGGATTAATCATTTCTGGAATCGCCTATTTAGGTCATAAACAACCATTTGATCCAATGACCCCAATTGAAGAATCAACAGCTAATCGTGATGTTCTTACCCGAAAGTCATTTAATAAAATTAAAGTTACTGCTAGTTCAGCTGATGTAATTATTAAGCAAGGAAACCACTTTACCGTTTCCTATTACGGAAATAAAAACCATGCAGTTCATGCTCAGGTTAAAGACGGTGTCCTAAAAATTACGCAGACACCCGTTACCCATTCGAAACTAGCTAAATTTCAGTTACTTAACAATGCCGATGAAGAGCGTTGTATCGTTACTGTTCCCCAAAAGGCAAGTCTTACTAAGATAGAAGGTCACGTCAATAATGAACTTCTGCTTAATCAAATTCTTGCCAAAAAGGTTAATTTAGAGAGTAATAGTGGCGACATTAATGTCCTTAACAGCGAGTTTGATCAAGGAAAAATTATTACTACCAGCGGAGATATTACCATTCGTAACTCGTCCCTTATCCAGACAAAACTTTCTTCAACTAGTGGTGATATTAATTTAAATAAGGTTTCATTAACCAAGGGATGTTCTTCGTTAACATCTGGTGACTTTAACGGTCAGCGATTAACTATTATCGGTCATTATTCAGTTACTAACCAAAGCGGGGATAATTCGATTACTAAATCGACCATTGACGGTGCTAAACTCACAACTAAAAGTGGTGATAACAATTTAAGGCGGAAACATCGTAGCGGTGGTTCGCTCGAACGAAATACCACTGAGCCAAACGTCATCTACCTCAAGAACGTTAGTGGCGATAACACTATTAAGTAACGGTTTCACATGAAACAAATAGTAAAAGAGCTTCAAAATTCGTTTTTTTTTCGAACTTTGAAGCTCTTTTTAGGAGTTGTTTAAGTTTTTAGTTGTGTTATCTTACCTATTTATTAGTAGATACCATCATAAGCCTTTTGGTAAAGGTCAATTATTTCTTGCTTAGTACCCTTCCGTGGGTTGGAGAATGCATTACCATCCTTCAATGCGTTTTCAGCCATCAATGGGAAGTCTTCTGGCTTAGCACCAATTTCCTTGATTGATGCTGGAATACCAACAGCCTTGCACATTTCTTTCATTCCGTCAATTGACTTTTGTGCAGCTTGCATGGTAGTTAAACCAGTAGTGTCGTAACCCATAATTTCAGCTAATTCTGCAAACCGTTCTGGGCAAGCAATAATGTTATACTCTTCAACTGTAGTAAGCAATAATGCACAGCAAACACCGTGTGGAGCATCATATTGACCACCAAGTTGGTGAGCCATTGCGTGAACATAACCTAAGTTAGCATTGTTAAATGCCATTCCGGCAAGCATTTCTGCTTCAACCATCTTTGTCCGTGCTTCAATATTGTGACCATTAGCAACTGCTTCAGGCAATGCAGTTTGGATTAATTGAATAGCTTCCTTACATTGACTGTCAGTGATTGGGTTGTGGTCAACTGAAACGTATGGTTCAATTGCTTGAACAAAGGCATCACAACCAGTAGTAGCAGTAACTGATTGAGGAACATCTAACATCAGCATTGGATCGTTAAATGATACCAATGGAATGTTACGCCATGAAACAACAACAAACTTCAAGTGGTCCTTTTCGTTAGTAATAACTGCGTGACGGGTTAATTCTGAACCAGTTCCGGCAGTAGTATTAACAGCCATCAATGGTGGTAATGGGTTCTTTAAAGTCTCAATTCCGGCTAACTTAGTAATATCGTCACCATTAGTCAAAATAATTCCGATTCCCTTACCACAGTCGTGAGCTGATCCACCACCAACAGTGATGATTGAGTCACAACCTTCATCTTCGTACATCTTCTTACCAGCCTTGATGTTCCGAATCTTTGGGTTAGGTTCTACACCAGTGAAGACAGCGTAGTCAACACCAGCCTTTTCCAATGATGCAAGGGTTTGCTTAACTGGTCCATTGTCGATCGCAGCCAAGTTATCTTGGGTAACAACCAGTACCTTGTGCATTCCCAGCATCTTAGCACGATCACCAATCTTTTCAATTACACCTGGGCCAAAGAAATTAACACTAGGCATCAGAAAGTCAAATTGTCTATTCATTGCAATAGCCTCCTTGGATTACTTGTATGCACTTACATTATGAATCATTGTGAAGATCATTGCAAATTATAATTGCCTAATAACCATTAGAATATAGACATATTAACTCATTTGTTTCATTACAAGATTTTTTAGATTATTTATTCCGCCTTTTTTGTTAAATCTTTTTCAAATTCTGCTCGTAGTAATTGAGCAACTGGATCATAAGTATGGAGAATCCGATCAACTTCTGCAACTGAATCGGATGGACTAATCTTTAATTGCGGGTTAATTGCCAATTGTTTCATGTGAAACCCGGTAATCACTAGTCGCATTGCTATCTGTGCTTGAGCTCCACCGTGAGCGCCAAACGTTACTAAACTGACTGGCTTATCCTTCCACTCGTTTGCCAAATAGTCAAGTGCATTCTTGAGTACTGCCGGGTAGCCCCAATTATATTGCGGGAAAACAAAGATCAAGCCATCATAGCTTGAGATTAGGCTGCTCCATTCACGTGTATAGCTATGTTCGTACTGACCGAGTGCTGGTATTTTACTTTCATCTAAAAATGGTAAGTCGATTGCTCTTAAGTCAATTTCATTAAATTCCAGTTTTGTGCTTACCGCTAATTGTTTCTGTAACCAATCAGCAACTTGCTTGCTCCGCCGACCGGGACGTGTACTACCAACAACTATTCCAACCTTTTTCATTGAAATCACTCCCATCAATTGTCTTTGCCTTCATCATAACCATATTTAGCCTTTAAAACAAAAGAATGGGGCTGGAAAGTTAATTTCCAGTCCTATTCTTTTACTATTCAGTCTTTCCCTTCTTTTTCACTAAACCAAATGTTAGTAATTGGAGAAGAAGGTTTACCAGGACGAGCATTGTTCCAGTAATTAATCCTGGGCTCTGTTTTTCACCAGTTTGTGGTAATTGCTGGTTATCCTGACTCGTCTTCTTAACGTTATTATCAACTTCTTTTACATTAACTTGTTCAGAAATTGCTGCAGAAGTCAGCTGAACAGTTGCCGGAGCCGCGGCATTTACTGTACTAGTAGTTGCAGAAGCTGAATTTTCATTCCCCTGTTGACCGGAGTTGCCTGAATTAGCCGACGTATCTGAGCCTGCTGGTTTATCTGCGTCTATTGGTCCATTTGAATTTCCTGGTTGTTCGGGACTTACCGGCTTATCAGGTGTATCTGGGGTGATTGGTTTATCTGGGGTGTCCGGATCTGTTGGTTCACCTGGCACTACCGGATCTGTTGGCTTTTCATTTTGCTTGTAGCTAATTTCTACCAACACATTCTCAGTATTAACATCCGGCGTTACGGCTTCTACCTTTTCCTGACTTGGTGTGTAACCATCAACCTTTTCTGGGATAAATTCAGCCCATGTTCCATTCCCATCAACTTGCCATTCAGTTTCACTAATAATTTCACCATTTATTGGATGCTTAGTAGTGTGCTTAACAAACGTTACGGTTTGGGTAATCGTCTTTACGGTTCCATCCGGCATCGTAACCTTAATCACCCGATTAACCGTCTTAGTATTAGCATCAATTTGGTGGGCCAGGTAGTTAACGTGGTGGATCTGATCCTCTGTTTCCCCATTAACTTCCATCAGCTCAATCTTTTCAATATTTGGAACATGCCCCTCAACCGTTGGCACAATAAATTCTGCAAACTGCCCAGTCGACCATTCACCATATTCCTTTTCACCGGTTTGTAAATTCGTCTTTACTTCACGAGTTAGTGTTACGGTGTGGTTAACCTTTTCGACCTTGCCGTTTGGGTGGTGAAGGTGAATTACCCGGTTAACTGTCTTTTCCTCAGTTGCAGTTGAATATGCCGCTTCATAGCGAACTTCTACTACTGAATCTTCAGTATCTGGAGTTACTGTTAATTCTGGAACGACACTTACTGAGGGTTTCTTGCCGTCAATTTCAGGAATTTCCTGTTCATTAAATGACAATTCACTTTGGCGCCAGCCTTCAGAAATGATCTCCCCAGTCCATGGGTTGATAACCTTTTCGTATGTGAACGTAACCGTCTGTGGAATTTCCTTTACCGTACCATCAGGCAAGATTAATTTAATTACTCGGTTAATCGTCTTGTCACTAGTCTCAACCTTATTTTCTCGGTAACTAATGTAAATGTGCTTATCTTCAGTATCAGCATCAGGAGTTACTGCATCCAGCTTTGTAATATCTGGTGTATAACCATCAAGTGCCGGAGTTGTGAATTCATCCCATACGGAATCACCATCGACTACCCATTCAGTTTCACTGATAATTTCACCATTTACTGGGTGCTTAGTAACATGCTTAACAAATGTTACTGTTTGAATAATCGTCTGCAAAGTTCCGTCTGGCATTGCGATTTTAATTATTCGGTTAACTGTTTTAGTTTCACTATTAACTTCATGGGCAAGGTAGTTAACATGGTGTTCTAGATCTCCTGTCTCACCATCCACTTCTACGGAATCGAATCTTTCAGTGTCTGGAGCGTGTCCTTCAACAGGTGGCACAACAAATTCTGCAAAATGAGCCCTTGTCCAATCGCCGTACTCGTTTTCACCCGTTTGTAAATTCGTCCTTACTTCGCGAGTTACCGTTACTGAGTGTTTAATCGGTTCAACCGTTCCGTTCGGGTGATGGAGGTAGATTACCCGATTAATTACCTTTTCTTCAGTTGTAATTGAGTACGCTGCCTCATAACGAACTTCAACTTCATAATCCTTAGTATCTGGATTAGCTACCTCTCTTGGGATATATGTTTTATCAGGTTTTTTTCCGTCAATTTCAGCTGGATAATAGTCATCAAACATCTTTCCCGGTTGATCCCATTCGCCATAAACGACTTCCCCATTCGCTTTCTTAATCACTTGACGAGTAAATGTTACTGTTTGGCGAACATATTTGGTATTACCATCCGGTAAGATTAGTTTGATTGTCCGTGTGACATCACGAGTTTCCGTTGTTACTTCATTTTGAGGGTACTTAATTTCCTCAATCCAGCTATTAGTTCCTGGCTTAACCGTAACTTGACTGATCTCTGTCCGGTCTGGCATTACTCCGTCAATTTCTCCTGCCTGGTAACTATCAAATGAATCTTTATCCGTGGTCCACTCTCCATATGTTGTCTCATTCGTCCACGGGTTAGTAATAATATTACCAGTAAACACTACCGTCTGTACAATTTCTCTCGTTGTTCCATCTGGTAAGTACAGGATAATCGTCCGAGTGACCGTGTTTGTTTCTGTCCTGACTTCATTTTTCTTCATCATGACATCAATCGTTACCGTATTAGAATCACTATTCACCGTTGTCCCCTTAACCACTGATTGGTTAGCTGAAAAACCATCTTTAGGAACAACCGTGTAGTCTTGGAACGTTAAACTTGGTTGCCAGTCTTGAACAACAACTAGTTGGTTGGTGTACTTGTCATACCTTACAACTCTGGTAAACGTCACTACTTGATGGTTGAGAATCTCCTTATTAGTCCCATAGTGACCATAGATAATCTGCTCAACATCTTTGCTTTCCGTCTTTTCTTCAATAATGTGCCTTACGTAGACTGAGATACTTTGTAAAGGTTCACCAGTCACTTCAAATTCTTGAGGTTGATTACCCACGATTTCTAATCCTGCAGGCAGGTAATTAAGAATTTCATCCATCGTGATTTTATCACCCGGATTTTTTCCAGAGATATAAACATAGTCAGGGAGGACACTATTGTAGTCATCTTGATCATGGAACTTAATTTCTACCCCATTCTGTTGTGGAATATCTGAAGCAGGGTCATTAGTTGAGCCTACCGTCCCCCCCCCATAATTTCTGGAGTAGCGCTAGTTACTGGCTGTGCACTAGGTGGCGTCTGATCTTGTACTGCACCTGCTGAGTTTGCCACCACTTGCGAAGTAACTTCACCCGAAACTGGTATCGCTTCTGCTGTACTACTACTCGCTACCTCATCATTGTCCGGTTGCCTCGCACTTTCACTTCCAGTAATTTCTACTGGCTGGGGTGTTGCTAATTCTGTTTGAACTGCTTGTTCTCCTTGATTAACTGTTTCATCGGCTGAAGCACTACTCGCACCAAGGAAAGTTAATCCTAAAAGAACGGATGCTACACCAATGCTTAGTTTTCGAAGACCAAACCGCTGTTTTTGCGGTTGACCTTTGCGAATCATCATTTGTATATTGTTCTTTGATAACATGTGTTAATCCTCCTGTGAGTTAGTAATAAAAAGTAGCATTATTACAAAGTTACTTCCTATCTATCCGCACTATTTCATAGGGGGTTAAACCTATCTTTATCCGCTTTTAGATACATTATTGTAATATCCTTGTAATCTCTATGTAACATATTACTATAACGCCATCACAGGGAAAATATTATTAAGTTGGATCATAATATTTCTTAAGGATTTGATCAAAAAAAGTTCACAAATGAAAGTTTGAGCATTTGTGAACTTTTTTGTTACTTATGATAAGGCAAACCATTAATAATGGTAAATGCCCGGTAAATCTGTTCGGTTAATACCAACCGCATTAATTGGTGAGGGAGGGTAAAACGACCAAATGAAATTTGGGTATCAGCACGTTTTAAAACTTCTGGACTAAGACCCAAAGAACCACCAATCACAAAGGTAATATCACTATGACCATACGTGGTTAACTGGTTAATCTCCTTAGCAAATTCTTCCGAAGTCCGCTCTTTTCCCTTAATCGCTAAAGCATAAACGTACTCCTTATCCTTAATCTTCTCCAGAATCCGCTCGCCTTCCTTCGCCATTACCTCATTCATTTCAGCCTGACTTAGTGACTCTGGCGCCTTTTCGTCTGGAACTTCAACAATTTGAAATTTGCAAAAACGACCAAGTCGCTTTGAATATTCCGCAATTCCTGCTTTAAAATACTTTTCTTTTAATTTGCCAACACCAATAATTTTAATATTCAACTTATCCACCACTTTCAACATTTTATCCACAGGATTATCCACAAGTAATTAATTATAATTCCTTTTTTCCCGAATGTTCGGTAGGAAAAACAAATTGAATGCGCTTACTACCTTTTTACTTATCCACAGTTATCAACAAAAACAACCGTTCGTCAGTAACGCTTGAATTGCTTGATATGACAAGGATTTTCTCTTACCGCTTTTAAGATAATCCACTTATCCACAACATAATTTCCAACTTGTGGATAAGTTTTACACATCGATAATGACTGTTATCAAGGCACTTTTACAATAGTAAAATAATTTTGCTGATTTTTCCACTAACTTTTCCACAAGCTAATTCACAGCCAATTTTGGTTAAAAAATAACACGGATTGTGGTCCCAAAATCACGATCCGTGGATTGCTGAATATTTAACTAATAGAATAGTTCAATCATTCGTTTTTTTTCAAGATTAAGCATACTTATGAGCAATCTTTCCACAAACCGCAGCTACGATTGCTGAAAGCAGATCATCAATAAAAGTATTAACATGCAAGTCTGAAGTATCAAACTTCTTCATGATCCCAGACTTTACCCGGTCAAAATAGCCAAAGTTTGTTGTTCCAATTGTTCCATAAATCGTTGCAATTTGAAGCGCAATTGTTTCATCTACTCCAAACACTCCAGCATCATTTTTAATAATTGAAGCAAGCGGCTCATCAACTTGCCCTTCTTCTGTTAACCGATCCAATTCCAACATGACCATTGCGTTATTCATTAACTCTCGCTTATGCATAACGTCAACAACAGCATCTTCACACTCTTTCAGCGTAACATCAGGTTCATACTGACGCTGGGTTTCATAAACAATCTTTGCCAAATCTGATTGAGTTACTCCACGCTTTGCAAGCCTGTCTACCACAAAATCATAGGCCTTAGTATCAGGATACTTAAATTTAGGATTATTCATCTTCATTTCTCCCCACTTCTATTAATGATTTTATTATAATGCAAATAATACTAAGGACAACCTATCTTCAATTTTCAAAAAAGGAGGTCAGGAAATAACCCGACCTCTTCACTGTTTTAAAGATAATACTGCAACAGCGCAGTAGCTGGCTGGCAGTTCAAATGCTGATCGATCAGTATTTGAACAACCCCTAGTAGACTCTTAAATGGGTTAATTTCCAGCTCCCTCATACTTAATTTATTTTGCCAGCTTCAATGTTGCTGTATGAGACTGACCATCACGGTAATAAGTTACCTTAGTCGTGTCGCCTACTTTGTACTTATACAATGCTGATTTTAGCGAGCTAGTATTCGTAATCTTAGTATCGCCAAGTTTTGTAATAACATCATACTGTTCAAGACCTGCTGTTTGCGCATTTGAGCCGCTCTGAACATCCATGATAACGACACCCTTAGTAATACTTGATGGTAATTTGAGAACAGACTGTTGCTGATCGGTTGTTACTCGACTTAAGTCAATCATACTAATTCCCAGTGAAGGCCGAGAAATCTTACCATTCTTAATTAACTGGTTGATAATCTTAACCACTTCGTTACTTGGAATAGCAAAGCCCATCCCCTCAACGGAAGAGCCATCACTACTTCCGGCTAACTTCATCGAGTTAATCCCGATTACTTGACCAGCCACGTTAATTAATGGACCACCGGAATTACCTGAATTAATTGCTGCATCAGTTTGGATAACAGAAGTTAATGTTCCATCTGTCCCACTCTTTAGCGTCCGACTCTTTGCAGAGATAATCCCCTTAGTCACGGTATTAGCATACTCACTACCCATTGGTGAACCGATTGCTAAAACGTCTTGACCAGCCGCGATTGAGTTTGAGTTTCCAAATTCGGCAACCGTTTTAACGTTAGCTGAGTTTATCTTTAAAACTGCTAAATCAGTCGCAGAATCTGAACCAACAAGACTAGCATCCACCTTGCGGCCATTGCTTAGAATTACTTGCAACGCATTTGAACCCTTAACAACATGGTTATTAGTAACGATATAGGCAGAATTACCGCTCTTTTTATAAATTACTCCAGAACCTTCGCTGGCTGTCTGAAGTTTACCAGAGTTTTGTGAACCATCTGAACTAGAAGAGTCACCGCTAGTTTGACCACCAAACATTCCCATAATTCCTTGATTGGATGACTGAACTTCCTGCTTATTAATAACACTAACAACAGCATCCTTTGTAGAATCATAAGCCTTGGTTGCTTGATTGCTTAAGTTCGCCTTATTTTTATTTACTTTAGTTCCTCCAGACTTGCTTGAGCCTGCAGGAACGTTCGTGCTAGCGGTTTGAACATGATTTTCAATCACATTACCAATTCCTAGCGAAAGGCCGCCACCGATTAGACCAGCGACAAGACCCACTCCAGCCACTTTTAGCCAAAATTTATTTTTAGTTTTTCGCTGTTTTTGGTTTTGGTCACTCATCAAATAACTCCCCCAATCTCATAATTATCAAGTTCAATATATCGTTAAATTATGAAAAAAGCTTGAAATTTCATCTGTCTTTTGATGACTATTACACTGTTAAAAGTTTGCTTGGCTTATCTGGCTCCGCGTCCACAAGTTGGAAATCATGGTTAACACCAAAATCATGCCTCTCCATCATCGTTGCCACGGTCAGGTGAGCTAATGAACGCATATTATTGTGCTGACTCCGGTGACCTAAGAAAATTCGCTTGGTCCGCGAACCAAGAACGTCCATCAATGCATCTGCTCCCTCTTCATTAGAAAGGTGTCCCGTATCGCTTAAGATCCGTTGCTTTAATGGCCAAGAATATGGCCCCATCCGTAACATCTCCGTATCATGATTACATTCCATTAGGTAGGCGTCTGCATTTCGAATTGTCCCTTCAACCCGGTCAGAAACATAACCAGTATCCGTAATTATACAAAAGGTCTTGTTATTATGGTGAACCTGATAGAATTGCGGTTCCGCTGCATCATGGGAAACGGCAAAACTTTCAACGTCAATGTCTCCCAAATCCTTAACACTGTTTGGTGCGATAATATGCTTTTGCTCTAACGGAACTTTACCAATTTTACTGGCCATTGCATCCCAAGTTCCCTGATTTGCATAGATATCCATTCCATAGCGTCGGGCGAGCACGCCTACTCCATGGCAGTGATCAGTATGTTCGTGCGTTACAAAAATTGCATCAACATCTGTTAGTGACCGGTCAATCTTCGCCATTAAATTTTCGATCCGTTTGCCACTTAATCCAGCATCAATCAAGATTCGATGCTCATTGGTTTCCAAGTAAGTTACATTCCCTGTACTCCCACTCGCCAAAATACTGTAACGTAATGGGTCCTGTTCTGTCACCTCAGATTACTCCTTTACTTCTGATTTAGTGCTTCAGTATTAACACTAGTAGTTGTATTTTTCATTATGGTACTGTTAAAAGCATTAATTGAGATTCGTTCAACCGCTCCTGAGTTCTTAGTTTTAATCTCCGCAACCCAGGTTGGAATATAGACATTCCGGTTGTTAGTATTTGTACTTAATAATCTTGAATACCCTAACTGAACCCACCGAATTCGTGAATTGTTTGGAATCTGGTTATGTTTGTACAGCCAAACAACAGCCCGTTTTTGACTAATCGTGGCCGTTTCTGGACGAAGAATTCGTACGCCCTCTAAAAAGGTCTGCGTATAGCTCGTTACTTCATGGTTAGAATTTACCCGAAAACGAATCTGCCCATCATTGTTCATTACCGGCCGTCCTTCAACCATTTGTGTATAAACAATTACACGTTTCGTTGAAAGGTTTGGGTTGTATTGGTAATGCTTCCCTAATGCTATCTGATGGCTGTTATGAACTAGTTCATTTAGTCGCACATTAGGCGTTTCGATATTAACGTTAATCGGATCGTTAAATTCACTCGTTAAGGTATTGCTCGAAAAGTGTGTTTCTTGATTATGAAGCCGGGTTGATGCATTATCTAACGCACCATCTTCAGTAGAACGGTAACCTGAAAGATAGTATCCTTTTTGCTGACCACCATTTATTTTTCCATAACTAATCGAATCATCTTTCATTTCTTTCAAAATTACGGATGAGCGACTGCTTTGGTTATTCGTTACGATAAAGCGGTTTTCGACCAATAATGAACTCGCAATAATTACATCAAAGAGTAAGAAAGCAAAGAAAAAGATCCATTGAATTCGTTTAAAGTCCATTTTCCAATGCCCCCTTACTTCTGTAATTCGGTGTAATCAACCCACTGTCCATGATAGTCAACAAAGTAGGTTGGCGTTAACTTAACAGTACTGTTATCACTTGTATTTTCTTTCCAAAGGTAACCAACTCTGATCCCTTTAATATCCTTAAGTCGGTTACTTGCCCGAAGCTGCTTAAAGACCGTGGTCGTTGAAGGAAGACGAACCGGCTTATGATTAATCGGCAATGGAACTTGAATACTATATAAGCTCAACCACGTTTTATTCATTCCGTTAACCTTTGATGACATCCGAATATCGCCATACCCAACAGAGTTAAAAATTGGAAATCCTTCGACATAGCTTCGGTAATTAATGGTCCGCTGATGATCACTAATCCCATCATAGCGGAGATTATCCATTGGAATCCCAGTTTTAGCGATTCGATTAAAGAAGTAACTATATAGCTGACTAGATTTAGGCACATCATCATGACTTACATAATTCTCATAACGGACGGTACCGTTTTGGTGATTATAAATTACCCGCTTATTTTCACCATCACGATAAACCGTCGTGTCTCCCTTACGTTCGGTTGTAATTGAAGACTGCTTATTTGTACTAATAAGGTTTTGGCTTAAGGTATCAATATTTTGTGCTGTTACCTGGTAGCCAAAAACCGGTAATGTAAAGCTCTTTGGGTAAAGGAGCATCGTTTGACCGTGAATAATTTTATGATCAACTTCTACTTTTGCTGTCCCCTTAATCAAGGAATTTAAGCTACTATTACCCTTTGCCTGGTTAATTCGTGTCCGGTAGACTTTATAGCCGCGATCATTTAATAAATAAATATTCCGTGGATTATTTAACGGAATTAAAATATGGTCAATCTGCTTAACCCGACTAGTATCAATCGACTGCGAAAAAGTCTCATTAAAGATTGTTCCCGTAATACTGTCCGGATAACTTACCATTAGCGAATTAGGCTGGTGAAGATAGCTAAGGTAAACGTCGCTATTATCACTTTTTACCAGACTAGCGCGTCCTAACTGATAACTGCGTAATTGGTGCCGAATAGTCGTAATCAAATTTTTCCGTGAGCTATACAGTAAGAATTGTTGTTGATTAGCATCAACATGTACCACCTGGGTCGGCAAATATAAATCACCGATTGACTGGGTTGTATTGAGGTTTCGTGAATTCGAACTATCTCTCGTTCGTTCATATTGTATAGGGTTGGACCAAATTGCAGCAGTTAAGAACAAACTGATTACCACTACAATGGTTAACGCAATGGCTAACCAATTAGTTTTGATCTTTTTGATCATCCCACTCGTCCCCCTCTTCATATGGTACGTATGGTAAGGAAATGTAGAAAGTTGAACCCTTTCCTTCAACACTATCAACCCAAATTTGACCACCAAGCATGTTTACAACCTCTTTGGAGATGGCAAGACCAAGTCCTGTACCTCCCTGTTTTCGACTTCGCGCCTTATCAACCCGGAAGAAGCGGTCAAAAATATGGCTTAAATCCTTTCGTGGAATTCCAAGTCCCTGATCAGAGATACTCATAATAACATGATTGTGCGTTTCTAATAACCGAGCAGTAATTACACCACCATCTGGCGAATACTTAATCGCATTATTCATGATATTGTCAATAACTTGAGTAAACTTATCGGTATCAATTTCAACCCATAAATCCTTCTTGGTAAAGAAGCGCTCGATCGTGTACTTTTTCTTTTTCGGATCTTCTTCTTTCTTAATAATCATATCAAACCGATTCAGAATATAGTTAAAAAGCTCGTTAATATTAACGTACTCAAGGTTTAATTTTGTGGTACCAGCATCCATCCGTGAAAGACTCAGTAGGTCATTAATCATCCGGATCATTCGTTCAGTTTCATCCTGAACAACCTTTAGAAATTGGGGTGCAATTTCTTTATCTTGCCATGCACCATCACTTAATGCTTCAACATAGCTCTTAACACTGGTCAATGGCGTCCGCAATTCATGGGAAACATTAGAAACGAATTCTTTTCGTTCCTGCTCCTCCTTTTGCTGACTAGTAACGTCATGAAGAACACAAACTAACCCACTAACAAATCCGGATTCTCGCTGAATTGGTGAGAAGTAAGCATTCAATATCAAATTACTTCCCGAATTCGACATATCGAGAATCATTTCTTTCTGTTCACTATTGACAAGTTGACGAACAGTATAGTCATGACGAATATCAAGGACATCAATGATTGATTTTCCAATTAGCTCATCTTCATGTTCTACCCCTAACAACTGGAGTGCCATGTTATTAACGATTGTTACGTTACCGCGCCGGTCCGTTGCCAAGACTCCATCAGACATGTGTGATAAGACACTATCCAACCGCCGTCGCTCAGAATCACTCGACTCTTGCGCCTCCTCAACCCGAACTGAGAGGTTGTTAACCGCCCCGGCTAATTGGCCTAACTCATCATTTCCCATTACTCGAACTTGACCGGAAAAATCACCACGGGCAATTCGAAGGGTTTGTTTCCGCATTTCTTCAATCGGTCGAGTTATTTCCTGGGAAATAATAATTGCTAGCAATAATCCAATTACAATCGTGATTAAGGCAGCAGAAAGGTAAATTAAAGTGATGCTGTTAATGTTAGAGTAAACACTCTCTAAGCTGGCACGAAGGTAGACAACCCCCACCACGTTATTATTACTATTGTCCACTAACGGAATAATATTAACGTAGTAGCGTGTATGATTGCTATTATCATAGATGTTTTCGGTATGAGAACGGTTATTAACCAACGTTGCCTTGACCATTTGCTCGGTAGTTTTTTGACCAATCATATTTCGATTATCGAAATTACTGGTTCCACGAACAACGCCTTGACTATCAATTACCCGAATCTCTGAAATATTGTTGTTGTTAACCTCAGCCAAAATTTTCCGGATATTTTGATTAGCCTTCTTATGGTTAGTATTTACTAACTGTTCACTTAACGAATTATCCACGTAAGAAGGAAGCTCAATTGTTTGCTTAAACGTATTTAAATTCTGATGTTCCAATTGACGCACAAAAACCGCCCCAACGCATTCCAACGTTAACATTAACATTAACGCGAAAACGAGGGCGATTTTAAATTTAATTGACTGATAAAATTTTAATTTGCTGTTCACAACTGGCTAGCCTCTAATTTTGATCAGGATTTGCTAAGTAGTAACCAACACCACGACGAGTAATTAACCATTGAGGATGACTTGGATTGTCTTCAATTTTTTCCCGAAGCCGACGAACAGTAACATCGACGGTCCGTACATCACCAAAGTAGTCATAGCCCCAAACCGTTTGCAAGAGGTGCTCACGGTTAATTACCTGTCCAATATGTTCTGCAAGGTAGTGGAGGAGTTCAAATTCACGGTGAGTTAAATTAATGTTTTCACCACGCTTGGAAACTGTATATGCCTCTGGGTGAATTACTAAGTCACCAACTTGAATGTCAGTGTTATTATCCTCTTCAGCTGGTGCCTTAACTGCCGCTTGACGACGAAGATTTGCCTTTACCCGAGCAACTAATTCACGATTAGAAAATGGCTTGGTAACATAATCATCAGCACCAAGTTCTAGGCCAAGGACCTTATCTAATTCAGAGTCCTTAGCAGTAACCATAATAATTGGGGTAGTGTGTTTTGCCCGTACTCGCTTAGCTACTTCAAGACCATCAATCTTAGGCAACATTAAATCCAAAATAATTAGATCAGGTTTTTCACCTTCAACTTTTTCTAGGGCTTCTTCCCCATCAAAGGCAACAACGACTTCATAGCCTTCTTTTTCAAGATTAAATTTGATGATATCTGAAATTGGCTTTTCATCATCAACAACTAAGATTTTTTTTGCCATATCAATACTTACCTCCACATAGGTACAGTTGATTATTATCGTTATTAAGGACTGAAAATCTAGTAATTTTCAGCTTTGTTTATGATTTTAATTAATCCACTAAAAGGGCGAAAAATCACTAATAGATCGCCCAATTACTCTTTTAACATTATACCACATCAGTAAAAGATCAATTTAAATTCCAATAAATTATTGACAGTGTTAAAGAATGATGATACATTTATATATGTTCTGATTGAACAAGATATATGGGCAGTTAGCTCAGCTGGCAGAGCAACGGACTCTTAATCCGTGGGTCCAGGGTTCGATCCCCTGACTGCCCATCAGAGGTTTACAAGATCACCATTTTGGTGGTCTTTTCTTTTTTTAAATTTTTTCCTTGATTGTTACCCAACGTCATTAGGTAAGATAAAACTATTTAGAAAGGAGGAATAGCTAGCGCTTACTAGCGGACAGTTAGCTCAACGATGTCATACTTCTATTAGAACAGTTCAATACTATGATCAAAAGGGATTACTCCATGCTAAAAGAAGCCACAGTAATCGGCAGGAGTATGATAAAAAAGATCTTTTACGTCTTCAACAGATCCTTACCTACCGTAAGCTCGGCTTTAAGCTTAATGATATTCAAAAGCTAATGGATCATGACCAATCAGCTCAAATTCTATCATCATTAATTGATAAGCAAACAAATTTGCTACAAGAACAACTTCACCAAGCCGAGTCAAAGCTTGAAGGATTGAAATACTTACAAAGACAGCTTAATTCAATAGATAATTTTTCAACTGAAGTACAAGAAGAGGTGTTATCTAGTATGAATATGACAAAAAAGCTCCATTATTTACGGTTAAAAATGTTGGGATGGGGACTTATTGTTGATTTTCTGTTGTGGGGAAGTTTGATATACGTTATTTACCATGGCGCTTCAATTTGGTGGTTTGTTTTAGGATTAATTTTCTCTCTTGCTATCAGTGGTGAGCTTACCTATGCTTATCACCAACACTCATTATATCTATGTCCTCATTGTCATTCTGAATTTGTTCCTTCATTTAGAGAGTGGATTTTGGCCGTTCATACCCCAAATATGAAGAAACTAACCTGTCCCCATTGCCAACAAAAGAACTTCTGTATTGAAGAGTACCGATAAAGCAATCCCCGAATGCCCTAAAACTGACATTCGGGGATTGCTTATTTATTCATCTAATTCATTATCTTCCCATACCTTACGAATCATTGGGTATTTCAAATCACCAACTTGACTTACTTGGTACTTAGCTGCTTTAAGTTCATCAGCGTTACCAACGCCAATTGAAATAACGTTAGTCGCATTCATTTGTTCAATTTGCTTAGCGTTAGAGCCAATCCCGACACAAGCAGCTGGCTGAACGTTTAACTCTTGGCTTGCTTTTAAATATGGATTCTCGTCGTCTAATGGTGAAACAAAGGCATCAAAGAAGTCATCGACCTTTAATTTCTGGAGAATTTCTTTTGCATGTCCATCAACATCATTAACAGCAATATCGACATAATGATCATAGAAATTATTTAGTAAACGTTTGGCATTCGGATAGAGTTGCTCCTCACCGATTCCATTAATTACCTTACTGTACATTTCATACTGCTCGTTAAGTAACTCATCCTCATTAGCATCAGTTTGGCTAAAATGCTTCAAGATAATTGCTAATGCTTGATGACGATCTAATCCAGCAACTTGACTAGCCATTTTTCCTGGTAATCCCATTCCAAACTCATACATTGCTAGTTCTCGCCACGCTTGGAATTGAAGTTTATCGGTATCTAAAATAATTTTGTTTAAACTAAGAATTGCACCCTTCATTATTGTCATTCCCTTGCTTAATATTCTTAACTCCTACTTTACAGATACTGATAGTGATATTCAATCATTTCCCCTTAAACTTGGAAACTGATAATTTTACTTTCTTCAAAAAATGTCTTGCAAATTCAATTAAAGATTGATATTATAATACCTGTTGTCAATGACATGGGTAGTTAGCTCAGCTGGCAGAGCAACGGACTCTTAATCCGTGGGTCCAGGGTTCGATCCCCTGACTGCCCATCATTATTAAAAAGGCCACCGATTATTCGGTGGCCTTTTTTGTTATACTTATTAATAATATGTATTTACAAGGTGGTTACTATGCTAGTCGCTTACTTGGTATTTCTCCTCATCGCATTAGGAATTATCTATGCCGGCTTTCAAATTTATAAAGGAAATTCCGCTTATTTTCAATTGTTATACGGTCAGCTTCTTAGCAAAAAGGATAAAGATAATTACATTAGGCTTCACCACCGTGCATTAGGATTACTATATATTGGTATTGGAATAATTACGGTTATTATTCTTACCTTTTTTCAATTTAAGCATTAGCAAAACCTAAAAACATAGTTACCAGCATTGCAATAAATTTTTGTTTTCACTCATCTTTATTTAAGCCAAACTAAAGTAGAACTTGTGGTATTTATTACGGGTTCTATTTTTTCTTTATATAAGGCAAAGAAGAAAACAACCTAAGATTATTTTCATTTTAAACTAATCTTAGGTTGTTTCTATCTAGGTACTTGAAAATTGATTTCAAGCATCTTTCAAATAACTAGGTCCTTCTTATCAAAGACTAACCTCACCAACAACATTCCGATCAAAGAATTTGGCAACCTGATGAACATCCATTTCCTGTCCTAAGGCCCACATTAACTTGGTGATGGTACTTTCAGAAGTCATATCATGAGCACTGATTGCTCCCTTTAGCAAGGCTTCACGACCAACTTCGTACTTAGTTAAGTCACTCCGTTCGTATAAGCACTGACTTGTCGCAATTACGGGAATCCCATTTTTAATTAATTCACCGATCGCACCAACCATGTTTCGGCGAATGAAATTCATTCCACCAAGTCCATAGCCTTCAATCACAATTCCCTTACAACCATTTTCAACCATCGCAAACAAAAGTTGTGGGTCAAATCCAGGGAATAACTTAACTAGAGATACATGAGGATCAATCTTCGTGTTTAATGTACAGTGATCGGCATGGGGAAAGTTAACTTGTTGCGGATTAAAAACTAAGCCATCCGATGTTACTGTCGCAACTGGTGGGACATTAACACTTTCAAAAGCATTAAAGTTCGTTGTCCGCACCTTCACGCTTCGACAACCCAACATTACCTTCTCGCTAAAGGCTAAATAAATGCCCGGCCGACATGTTGCAGCTGCCGCAAATGCCAACCGTAAATTATCCGGAGCATCACTTAAGATCACGTTAATCGGTACCTGACTTCCCGTAAGGACCACTGGCAAGTTAATTCCCTGTAACATAAATGAGAGCATTGATGCTGTATAGGCCATTGTATCAGTCCCATGTGAAACAACAATGCCGTCATAATCATTTCGATATTCGTAAATCTTCTTAGCAATAAATTCCCATTCTTCAGGCTGAATATTTGATGAGTCTAGCTGTAAAATATCGCGAACTTCAATTTCATACGGGAGTTGACCGAGCATCTGAATTAACCCTTCACCAGATTCTCGAGGAACTAATCCTGAATCTGAAGCAACTGATGCAATGGTTCCTCCCGTTGAAAGCAATAGTATCTTTTTCATTTATTCTTGCTCCATCGTCTTATTTAACGTTGATTATACAACATAATTTCATTCTACAGAAAAAGGAAGTATTTGGCAGTTACTAAGAAACTTGCCTCATACTTCCATTATATTTCCCGGGTAATATTTTTAATAATGAACTGTTCGTGATTGGTTCGCCTTAACTACAATAAAGACAATTGCCAAGGTAACGAAAACAGCTACCGCGCAAACAACGAACAGGATCCGATAACTGGAAAGTTCAATTAAAATTCCACCAAATAACGGTCCGATTGCTTTTCCCAATGAAGAAAAGGCATTCAGAATTCCCTGATACTTGCCTTTAATGTTAACCGGTGATAGTTCATTAACGATTGCCGGCATAGTTGGAAATGCGGTTGCTTCTCCGATCGTTAGCACTGTCATCGCTAAGACAAACCAAATGTAGGACTTAGCAAATAACAATAGAACAAAGGAGAAACCAACTGTGAAGAGTCCAAGAAATACCTGCAAATATAAGTTTGAACGGTACCGATTAATCCAAGTAATAATTAACTGAATAATCACAATTAAGACTCCGTTAAGCGTCCATAACAGACTATACTTGGTCATTGAAATTCCCTGATCTGTCATAAAGACGGAAAGGTTACTTGCCCATTGTTCATACATCGTCCAGATAATCATAAGTGCCGCAAAGAAGGTCCAGCTAATGACCAGGTTACTAACCGGCATCTTCACTTGCTTCTCACTATTTTCAACTTCCACATCTACTTCCCGATTACTCCTTCGACTGCTCTTATTATCCTTAAAAAAGAAAAAGACAACGGCACTAAAAAGAACATAAAGGACTGTCGTAATCGAGAACATTGGTGAAATATTACCATGAGCATACTGGTAAAGCGGACCGACAATTGTTGTTCCAATCACCATTCCTAAATTATTGGCAAAGTACAACATGTTAAAAACATATCGCCCATCTTGTCCAGATTGAGTTCCGTAAGAGTTCACCATGGTAATTATCCAACCATTCATAAAGCCGACGCCAGTCAATAGGATTCCATAAACCGGCCAACCATTAAATGCAATCAATAATCCCATGATTACAGTTGCCGTAACTGTCCCGCCAAGCATTAATTGCCGCGGATTTTTCTTATCAAATAACGTCCCGGCGATATAACTCCCCACAACATTAGCACCGGAATACAAAAGCAGGACAATCCCTGAAACAGTTAATGATTCATGAAGCTGTTGATGCATGTAAATGGTAGTTAACGGCCAAACAAAACTATTACCGATACTCCCTAAAAACATTCCCAATAGCAACCATTTTAATTCAATTCCTTGACGGTTCATCTTACGCCTCCTCTTTTCTTAATCACCTTTTTAATAAAACGAATCTATCATCTTGACTATAACTCTTTTTATTATCAAATGGTTGATAGAAACTTACATTCTTTTAAAAACGCACAAAAGGGCCCCTACGATCTCTCTTAGATGCCCTTATTATTCGATTAATTATTATCTTCTGGAATATACGAAACAGAAGCAAATTTGTTATATGACTTCGCAAATAACAGCTTTACCGTTCCCCGCGGACCACTACGATTTTTTTCGATAATGACTTCAACTTTACTCACGTTTGATCCATCATCATTATCCTGCTGAGAATTATTTTGATTATCTTCACCGTCACCATCCTCATCGTGATCATAGTAATCATCACGATACAGGAAACTAACAATATCCGCATCCTGTTCAATCGACCCGGATTCCCGAATATCTGAAAGTACTGGTCGTTTATCTTGTCGTTGTTCAACTCCACGAGAAAGCTGAGAGAGGGCAATAACTGGCACCTCTAATTCCTTGGCGAGCTTCTTTAATTGCCGCGAAATCTCAGAAACTTCCTGTTGTCGGTTATCGGGATTTGTCCCTTCAATTAGTTGAAGGTAATCAATCACAATTAGTCCAAGATTTCCCTTTTCTTTTGCTAGTCGACGACACCGTGCACGAATTTCTGCAACCTTAATTCCAGCAGTATCATCAATATAAATATTAGCCTTAGAAAGGGAGCCAGTTGCGATAAAAAGACTATTCCACTCATCTTGAGTTAACTGCCCCGTCCGCAAGTGGTTAGCGTTAATGTTTCCTTCAGCACAGATCATCCGGTTAACGAGAGACTCTGCTCCCATTTCCAGACTAAAGATTGCGACAGCGGTATCCGAACTAGTTGCAACATTTTGGGCAATATTTAGTGCGAATGCAGTTTTCCCAACAGCAGGTCGCGCAGCAATAATTATTAACTCATCCTTATGCAGCCCCGTTGTCATTTCATCCAGTTGCTGATAACCAGTTGATAATCCTGTAACTTCACTATCGTTTTTCGATAAGTCATTAACGTGTTTTAAAGAAGCTTCTAGGACATCCTTAATGTTTTGAAAACCATTCTGGGTATTATCTTGAGAAACCTGCATAATTTGCTGTTCAGCATTATCAAGCAGATCCGACACGCTATCATTATCAGCATAACTATTATTAATAATCTTGGTTGCTGTATTAATTAACCGTCGTCTCGTTGCCTTATCATGAACAATTTTGGCATAATAGGCGACGTTGGCTGCTGTCGGCACTGCCGTAGCAATTTCAGCAATATAAGCAACTCCACCAATATTTTCGGTCTGATTATCCTTGTCCAGGGCACTCCGGATCGTCACCACATCAATTGGCTGGTCTTCATCATTCAAATCAACCATCTTCTGAAAGATGATTTGGTGAGCTTTACGGTAAAAATCGCGTGGTTCTAAATATTCCATTGCATCAGCCAGGGCATCTTTACTTAAAAAGACAGCTCCAAGAACTGCCTTTTCCGCATCGATGTCACGTGGCTCTTCTTGCACTGGTGCATTATCCATGACGATACGCTCCTTTAATCAATGAGCTTACTTTTCAGCAATGTGAACTCGAATTTCAGCCATTACTTGTGGGTGCAATTTAATTGGCACGTTAACATAACCCAACGCCTTAATTGGTGCTGCAAGCTCAATCTTCCGCTTATCAATTTTGACGTTGAATTGCTTTTGTAATGCAGTTGCAATTTGTTTTGTTGAAATTGAACCAAACATCCGGCCATCAGTTCCGGCCTTTCCACTCAATTCAACAACGGTCTTATCATTTTCAAGAACCTTCTTCAACTCTTTAGCCTCAGCTAGTTCTTCAGCAGCGTGCTTTTCTTCTGCACGTTGTTGCCCCGCTAACTGACTCATTGCAGCATGGGTTGCCTGCTTTGCTAAGCCCCGCTTAATGAGGTAATTTTGGGCATAGCCATCAGGAACATCTTTTACTTGTCCACGCTTTCCGCGACCACGAACGTCTTGAATAAAAATAACTTTCATCTTAGTCACTCCTCAGTTGATTCTTTATTTCCATCATCCTCTGTTTTAGCCAATTGGTCAATCAGAGTTTGCTTAACTTCCGCAATTGTTTTGCCCTTAATTTGGGTTGCAGCATTAGCTAGGTGACCACCGCCACCCATTTTTTCCATGATTAATTGAACATTCACATCACCCATTGAACGTGCAGAGATGCAAACCATTCTATCAGCTCGTTTAGTAATAACAAACGAGGCCTCTATCCCGTTAACCTGAAGAAGCATATCTGCCGCTTGAGCAGCCGTTACAGGATCATAGACCTGATCGTCCTCTCCGGCACAGATTGCAATTGAATCATTCAACTCCGCTAATGAAATTAAGTGATTACGTTTCATGAAACTATCTGCATTTTCTTTCATGAACATTTGGATCATCATCCCGTCAGCTCCAGCAGATCGTAAGTAACTTGCTGCATCAAATGTCCGGGTTCCCGCACTTTTGGTAAAGGATTTAGTATCAATTTGAATTCCCGTCAGCATTGCAGTAGCTTCTAGTTTATTCAACCCTTTACCTTCCCGTGGCTGGTATTCAAACATTTCAGTAATTAACTCACAGGTTGATGACGCGTATGGTTCGATGTAAACCAATAATGGATTTTCGGGGAACTCTTCACCGCGTCGGTGGTGATCAATAATCACAAGGCGGTTCTGCAAGCGTTCATAAAGCTCTGGAGCAATCGTAATTCCCTTCTTAGCATGGTCAACCATTACCAAAAGACTATTAGGGGTGGCCTTCTCAAGCGCCTCTTCAGGGGTAATAATATGCTCTTTAATTTCCTGGAAGTTATCCATTTGCTTCAAAAGACGCTGAACATCAGAGTGCGCCTGCTCATCATCAACAACAATCCAACATTCACAGTTATTCATTTCCGCAATTCGGCGAATTCCTAAACAAGCACCCAGTGAATCCATATCAGGGTTCTTATGCCCCATTACAAAGATTTGATCTGCCTGGGCCATTAGCTCCTGAAGGGCCTGACTAATCATTCGTGCTCGAACTCGTGTCCGCTTTTCCATTGGATTAGTTTTCCCACCGTAGAACCGTGCTTCAGAATCCTGAGCGCGAACAACAACCTGATCGCCACCTCGTCCTAGCGCAAGATCAAGGTTATTTTGAGCAGTATCAGCTAATTTTACCAGATCATTTTCACCATAAGCAATCCCAACGCTTAACGTTACTGGTGAGTTCTGTTTTGAAGTGTTTTCCCGAATAATATCGAGAATCTTAAACTTCTTTTCTTCCAATCGTTTCAATGAAATTTGATGTCCAATAATCAAATAATTATCATCATCAATTACCTTCATTAATAAGTGATTCTCTGCCGCCCACTTACTAATTTCTGACGTTACATAGTTATGTAAATTGGAAACATCTGAATCGCTCATCCCCTGAGTTAGTTCAACATAGTTATCTAAATATATGTTTCCCAGAAAGATTTGCTGTTGTTTATAACGCTTATTGATTTCTTCATAGCTTGTCACGTCCATCATGTAGATAACATGATTATCCTTCTGAACCAAGAATTCAAATTGGCGATCCTGCCAAGTAACGATTGTCGGCTGCTTATCATTCCGATGCTCATTTTCTAGTTTGGCAAGCTCGTTATCAACTTCTTTAAGTTTCTTCCCAACAACAATTTTTAGATCAAAGTACTTAGCCATATAGGGGTTAATCCATTGAATTTCGCCCTGCTTATTCATCAAGATCATTCCTAAAGGCATTTCAAGCAGCGCTTCTTGTTGTCCCTGTTCAACCCGATAAGTTAGATCTGCTAAGTACTCATGAGCATCAACAACAATCGTTCGTAAACGACTGATACTAAGCTGACTACCAAAAAGAGCTACCACCAGAATCGCAATCCCAAGAAGCCAATTAATATAGAATCCCAGTACTAGACTAAGAATCGTTAAAATTAAAATGTAAATAAAATTCCATCGAACTGCTGGCTGTTTAAACAGCTCTCGCCAGTATTCTCGACTAATAAGATCTCTCATACTGGTCCTCCCGATTTTAACATTTTTTGTTAATTATTAATTTTTGTTAAACAAATCAGTATCTATAATATCACATTGGTCTATTTGACTGCATCTCAACACTTACGGAATGAAAAATCTTTTAAAAATAAAGAATCGCAACAAATAATTGTTACGATTCTTTATTTTACGGAATTAATCTTCAGCAACGAATGGCAAAAGACCCATAATCCGTGCACGCTTAATAGCGATAGTTAACTTCCGTTGGTTCTTGGCGCTAGTACCAGTAACCCGACGTGGTAAAATCTTACCCCGTTCAGAAATAAACCGACGTAATAAATCAGTGTCTTTGTAATCGATGTAGTCGATGTGGTTTGCGGCGATAAAGTCGACTTTACGACGACGACGGCCGCCACGACGTTGTTGTGCCATGAAATTACCCTCCTATCTGGTTAAAGAATTCTTTAGAATGGTAATTCGTCATCAGATAAATCAATGGATTGACCATCATCCCCATCATTAGGGAATTGATTATCTGGTTGACTTGGTTGGTTACTATTACCACCAAAGCCATTAGACGAATTAGATTGAGGAGCATTATTTCCAGGTTGCGGTTGATTATTATTGTACTGTGGTTGACCTTGACCACCAAATGGTTGTTGGTTGCCATATTGTTGACTACCACCATTTTGGCGTGGTTCAAGCAGTGCAAAATTATCGACAACAATTTCGGTAACATAAACTCGGTTACCTTGTTGATTTTCGTAATTCCGGGTTTGAATCCGTCCTTCGATACCAACTAAGGATCCCTTATGAGTAAAGTTACTAAAGTTTTCAGCAGACTTACGCCAAATGACGCAATTGATAAAGTCAGCATCCCGATCCCCATTTTGGTTTCGGAATTGACGATCAACAGCTAAAGTAAATGATACAACAGCTGTTCCACTGGTTGTGTACCGCAACTCAGGATCTCTTGTTAAGCGTCCAGTAAGTACTGCACGATTAATCATTAGATCTCGTCTCCTCTCTATTAATTGAAGATCAAATTAAGCTTCACGCTTGATGATCATGTGACGTAGGATATCATCGTTGAACTTAGCTAAACGATCGAATTCGTTTAAGGCTTCGTCAGTGTCGGTAGTAAGGTTTACCACGTGGTAAGTACCTTCAGTGTACTTGTCAATTGGGTAAGCAAACCGGCGTGTTGACCAATCCTTGGAATCAGCGATGGTTGCACCATTGTCTTCGAGAATCTTGTCAAAGCGAGCTACAAGGTCGCTCTTTGCAGATTCTTCCATATCAGGACGAATGATGTAAGTAATTTCATATTTACGTGTTTCCATGAATGTTACACCTCCTTATGGACTCTGGCTCTTCCCGTAAAGATTAAGAAGAACAAGGAGAGTAGACGTCTGTTACGTATACTCACAAGAATAAAATATACCACAGACATTGGTTTAAAACAAGGAACAGGTAACAAGAAAATCCTGAATTTGCGGTCTAATTAATAAAGACGTAACAAATCAGGATTTCTATTTTATTTATTCAGTTTTTTCTTCAGTAGTTACTTCTTCAGTTGGATTTTCATTTGATGAAGAATCGTCTTCGCTATCTTCATCACTTTCTTTTTCAACCTTCGCAATCGTTGCAACATGTGTCCCATCATCCATCTTAATTAGGTGAACACCTAATGCTGAACGACCAGTTTGCGATACTGTTTCAACACCGAAACGAATAATCACACCATGGTCCGTGACCAGCATAATATCTTCGTCTCCCTTAACAGTTGTTAAGCCAACCAAAGGACCATTCTTCTTCGTTACATTAACGGTCTTAACACCTAAACCGCCACGACCCTTAATCGGGTACTCGCTAGCAGGCGTTTGTTTACCGTAACCCAACTCACTAATTACTAGGACATTGCTATCATCATCAAGCGGTGCAGTACCGATGACATAATCATCATCCCGCAAGCGAATTCCGCGAACCCCTGCTGCTGAACGGCCCATTGACCGGACAACAGATGAGTTAAAACTTAGGGCGTAACCATGGTGCGTTCCGATAATCATGTTTTGTTGATCCTTAACTATATCAACATGGATCAGCTCATCATTATCGTGAAGGTTAATCGCCTTCAACCCATTACTTCGAATATTCTTAAATTCGGTAACTGGTGTTCGCTTTACGGTTCCCTGCTTAGTGGTAAAGAAGAGGAACTTATCATCATCGTTGGTTTCATGTGAAACGTTAATCACAGCACTAATCTTCTCTTTATTATCAATTCCAAGTAAGTTAATGATTGGAATTCCTTGAGCAGACCGACCGTACTCTGGAATTTCGTACCCCTTCATGGAGTAAACCTTTCCTGAATTAGTAAAGAAAAGGAGCAAGTCATGAGTATCACTAGAAATTAATTGTTCAATGAAGTCATCCTTGTGAACTCCCATTCCCTTAACACCACGACCACCACGGTGTTGAGACTTAAATTCATCTACTGGCAACCGCTTAATGTAACCATTATGCGTTAAGGTGACGATGATTGATTCTTCCTCAATCAAATCTTCATCTTCAATGTTAGTAATATCACCGACTTGAAGTTCTGTCCGTCGCTTATCACCAAACTTCTTTTGAATTTCTAACAATTCATCGTAAATAATTTGGTTGATCCGTTCTTGGTGAGCAAGAATGTCTTTATAATCGGCAATTGCTGCCATTAGCTTCTTGTATTCGGCCTCAATTTTTTCTCGTTCCAAACCAGTTAACCGAACTAACCGCATATCAAGAATTGCTTGAGCTTGACGATCCGATAGTCCATAGTTTTCCATCAATTGGTTTTTCGCAATTTCACTTGTCTGAGAGTTCCGAATAATATTAATGATTTCATCAATATGATCTAAAGCAATTCGTAACCCAGCAACAATATGAGCACGATTTTCAGCTTTCTTTAGATCAAATTCTGTCCGCCGTCGAACAACATTTTCTTGGTGTTCTAAGTAATACTTAAGGATTTCCTTCAAGCTAAGAATCTTTGGTGCGCCATTAACAATTGCTAACATATTGAAATTGAAAGTCGTCTGCATCAAGGTCATCTTGTATAAATTATTCAAGATCACTTCAGCACTAGCATCACGACGAACATCAATTACGATCCGCATTCCTTCACGGTCGGTTTCATCATTAACGTCAGTAATTCCTTCAATTTCCTTATTCCGGGCTAAATCAGCAATCCGTTCAATCAGCTTTGCCTTATTAACCATGTAAGGAATTTCGTGAACAACAATTTGTTGTCTACCGTTCTTTCGTTCTTCAATATCGACTTTAGCCCGAACAACAATTGTCCCTCGACCTGTCTCATAGGCTTTCCGAATTCCAGACTTGCCCAGGACAACGCCACCAGTTGGGAAATCTGGTCCTGGCAAGACTTTCATTAAATCTTCAGTTGTAGCGTCTGGATTATCCATCAGTACGTGGATCGCACTAATAACCTCTCCTAAATTATGGGTTGGAATATTCGTTGCCATTCCGACAGCAATCCCTGAAGCACCATTAACAAGTAAGTTAGGGAACCGCGCTGGTAGCACAGTTGGTTCCTTTTCGGTTCCATCATAGTTATCTTGAAAATCAACAGTATTCTTGTTAATATCCCGTAACATTTCAACGGCAATTTTACTCATTTTGGCTTCGGTATACCGCATAGCAGCGGCACTATCACCATCAATTGAACCAAAGTTACCGTGACCATCAACCAACATGTACCGGTAACTAAAGTCCTGTGCCATCCGTACTAACCCTTCATAGATTGAAGAATCACCATGAGGGTGGAATTTCCCCATAACATCCCCAACAATCCGGGCAGACTTCTTATATGGCTTATCCGGAGTAACCCCTAATTCATTCATCCCGTATAGGATCCGTCGTTGTACTGGTTTCAACCCATCACGCACATCCGGGAGCGCCCGAGAAACGATAACACTCATGGCGTAGTCTAAGAATGAATTTTTCATCTGACTAGTCAGGTTAACGTCCGTGATCCGGTTATTTGATAGATCGTTTTCAGCCACTATCGTTGTTCCTCCTTTAAATTTGAGTGTGATGCCTGAAAAAAGCTCCAGTAGTTACCAAGCTTTTATTCCGGTTCACACACCAATCTTATAAATCAAGATTTTCTACAAACTTAGCATTCTTCTCAATAAAGTCACGCCGCGGTGTAACCTTATTCCCCATCAACATCGGGAAGATTTCTTCTGCTGCCTTGGCATCATCAAGGTTTACCCGGAGCAGGTGGCGCTTTTCAGGATCCATCGTTGTTTCCCAAAGCTGCTCAGCATCCATTTCACCAAGCCCCTTATAACGTTGAATAACAGGTTTCGGACTTGGTTGAAGCGAGTTAACAACCCGATCAAGCTCTTCATCTGATTCAATGTACTTTACAAATTTCCCTTGACGAACTTGATATAGCGGTGGTTGGGCAATGTAGACATAACCATGTGTGATCATTGGCTTCATGAACCGATAGAAGAGAGTCAACAGCAACGTCCGAATATGGGCACCATCAACATCGGCATCGGTCATAATAATCAGCTTATGGTAATTAGCCTTGGTAATATCAAAGTCTTCACCAAAGCCTGTTCCCAATGCTGTAAACAGGGACCGAATTTCATCGTTTGCTAAGATTCTGTCAAGGGTCGCCTTTTCAACGTTTAAAATCTTTCCCCGAATTGGCAAAATTGCTTGAGTCAACCGAGAACGTCCCTGTTTAGCAGAACCTCCAGCTGAGTCCCCCTCGACAATAAATAGTTCAGATATATTTGGATCCTTACTGGTGTTATCAGCTAGCTTACCTGGTAAGTTGCTAATTTCCAGGCCACTCTTTTTTCGGGTAACTTCACGTGCTCGTTTTGCCGCTACCCGAGCTTTAGAAGCTAGTTGTCCCTTTTCGATAATTTGCCGTGCTTCGTCAGGGTGTTCAAGTAAGAATCGGTTAAATGTCGCTGCAAAAACATGATCAGTTGCTGTTCGTGCATCAGAGTTTCCAAGTTTTGTCTTAGTCTGTCCTTCAAATTGCGGATCTGGGTGCTTGATAGAAACAACCGCGGTCAATCCTTCACGTACATCATCCCCGGAAAGCGTCTCGTTTCCCTTTAAGACTCCTGACTTATGTCCATAATCATTTATTACCCGAGTTAAGGCCATCTTAAACCCAGTTTCGTGCGTTCCACCTTCATAAGTATGGATGTTGTTGGTAAACGTCAGTAAATCACTTCTGTAAGAATCAGTATATTGAAGAGAAACTTCCACAGTAATGCCATTTTCTTTTCCTTCAACGTAAATTGGTGGTTCAAAGAGAGTGGTTTTCCCTTCATTCAAGAAGTCTACATAGTGCCGAATTCCACCTTCGTAATGGAACTCTTGCCGTTCTGACTCCTTATCACGCTTATCTTCAATTGTGATTTTTAATCCCTTGTTCAGGAATGCTAATTCACGAAGACGGCTTGTTAAGGTCTTAATGTTGTATGTAGTTGTTTCACGGAAAATTTCCGGATCCGGCTTAAAATGAACAGTTGTCCCATGAACATCTTCCGGCACATTTTCATCAATTACCTTCATTGAGGTCTTAACGTGACCATGATCAAAGTCCATGTAGTAACGCTTACCCTGACGTGAAACCTTAACATCAAGTTCTGTAGAAAGGGCGTTTACAACTGAAGCACCAACACCGTGTAATCCACCAGAGACCTTGTATCCGCCACCGCCGAACTTACCACCGGCGTGAAGAACAGTAAATACTGTTTCAAGTGCTGGTTTCCCGGTCTCTTTTTGAGTATCAACAGGAATTCCCCGTCCATTATCAGTAACAGAAATACTATTATCTGGTTCAACAACCACGTTAATTTCATCACAGAATCCAGCTAGGGCCTCATCAATTCCGTTATCGACAATTTCCCAAACTAAATGGTGTAGTCCTTGAGCCGAGGTCGAACCAATATACATCCCTGGCCGTTTTCGTACTGCATCAAGCCCCTTAAGAACCTGAATTTGACTGGCATCATACTCGCTCGCTAACTCAGCTTTTGTTTCTTTTTGCTCGTCGCTCACTGTGTTTCCCCCTTGCTCAAAGTACCATGTTCAATTTCAAAGATTTTCGGTTGATGAATTAACTGCCGTGCAACATCATTTAAGCTTGTTGTTGTCAGAAAGGTTTGTACCTTATCTTGAAAGGCAGTTAATAAGTGTGTCTGACGAATAGTATCTAATTCAGATAGGACATCATCTAAAAGCAGTAACGGGTATTCCCCGGTCTGCTCCTTCATCAAGTCGATCTCCGCCAACTTAACAGATAATGCCGTTGTTCGCTGCTGGCCTTGTGAGCCAAACGACTGAACGTTTTTCCCGTTAACCATAAAGTGAATGTCATCCCGTTGCGGTCCGTACATTGTGGTTCCCTTTTCAATTTCCCAATCTACATGGGACTGATAAAGCTCTAACAAATCTTGATATGCTTGTTCAACGGTGGTTTCTTCACTCAGCTTTAACTGAGTAACATAGTCTAACCGTAACTGCTCAGCATTTAACGATATTTTTTCATGAAGCTGCGAAGCCCACTTTTCCAAATGCTGTAAGAATTGATAACGCGCAATAATAACCTCTGCACCGTATGCAGCTAACTGATCAGAAAGCACCCCAAGTAAAACCTTATCGTGCTGTTGACCGTATTTTAACTGCTTTAAATACTTATTTCTTTGGCGCAGTAAAGTTCGATACTGCCCAGCATTATAAAGATACTTACTACTCATCTGACTAAATTCCATATCCATAAAATGACGCCGCAGTGCTGGTGCTCCCTTAACTAGGGACAAGTCCTCCGGCGCAAATAGAATGGCATTTAGTTGACCAACATATGTAGATAATCGAGCCTGCTCAAGATGATTGACCTTGGCTCGTTTTCCCTTAGAAGTAAATTCTAATTCTAACGGAACGCGTCCACTCGTCTTTTGAACAATTCCGCTAATGGTTGCTGATTTATGCTGCCAATTAATGAGTTCTCGGTTGTTATGGGTCCGGTGACTCCGTGTTAATGACAATGCATAAATTGCCTCTAACATATTCGTTTTTCCCTGAGCATTGTGACCAATCAAGACATTAACTCCAGGAGCAAAATGAACTGTCAGATCTTCGTAATTACGAAAGTTATGTAAGTGCAATTCTGAAAGAATCATGCAATTTCCTACTTACTCTTAATCATAATTGGTTCATGTTCAGGAATGATAACAACATCTTCTGGATATAATTTCCGACCACGACGATTCTCAAGTTCGTCATTAATCCGAACATCATGCTCCTTCAAAAACCACTTGGCTGCACCACCAGTTGGGATAATTCCTTCTTCCTTGAGTAATTGTCCCAGGGTGATGAACGGCCGATCTATTTTTATGGTCTTGGTTTCCACACTTAATCACCTACTTTTCACAAATACTATTATACCACATTTAAGAGGTTAAAAACGCGCAGATAGCCTTTTTAGGCTTCTTAGTAGTTATTAGCCTTTTTTGTCAAAATCGAGTTAAAAACGCTTAATTTGCTTAAAACACGATTTCAGCAAATTTTTAAAATAAAAAAGGGTTATGACAAACTAGTTATCATAATCCTCTTACATGTCATTAGAATGTTCGAACTGGCGTAATTAAGTGAACAAAGTTTTCTGTATCTTCCGTTGGGACTAACGTAAACGGCCGTAATGGAGAAGTAAATGAAATCTTAACCGTTGATTGACCAAAGGATCGCAATGCATCTTTCATGTAATTTGGATTGAAGGAGATTTCTAAGTCATTTCCCTCAACCGCTGATGTGGCAACATCTTCTTCCACCATTCCGATATCTGGTGAATCACCGCTAATTCGAACCAATTTTTCGCCAGGCTTAATGGTTAATTTAACAACATCATTCCGACTCTCATGCGAAAGTAACGAAGCCCGGTCAATTGAGGATAGGAACGTTCCCGCATCTAATTCTACTGTCGTATCTGATGTGTCTGGAATCAACTGACTCGTTTCCGGATAATTTCCTTCTAACAGTCTGGAATAGAAGTGCGTATTACCAAAAATAAATAATACTTGGTTATCGGTAACTTGCATCTTTACTTCATCATCAACGTCACTAATCATTCCAGAAAGTTCATCTAAACTCTTCCCAGGAATAATAACATCGTAATTAACATCGCCAACACCATCTAATTGCACTTTCCGTTGTGCTAGTCGATGACTATCAGTAGCAACTGCTGTAAGCAATCCATCATGCAACGTTACGTGGATCCCAGCAAGGATTGGCCGACTTTCTTGTTTAGAAACAGCAATGACCGTTTGCCGAATGACTTCTTTAAGCATGTCATTGGCAAGAACCACAGTATTATTTGCTTCAACTTCTGGTAAATGAGGAAAGTTTTCTGCATCTTGTCCATTAATTTGGAATTTGGCATTACCTGAAGTAATATCAGCTTGAAAACCACTAGTAATTTCAATAGTTACATGCTTGTCTGGAAGCTTCTTAACAATTTCACTGAAGAATCGAGCTGGTAAAACAATTGAACCTGGTTCATCAATTTTTAATTCATAATCTTCATTGCTAGCTGACATTACGCTTTCAATTGTAATATCTGAATTACTACCAGTTAGTGTAATGCTATCGTTAGCTACTACCATTTTTAACCCAGTTAGAATTGGAATAGTAGTTTTAGATGAGATTGCTCTAAGAACATTATTTAATTGACTAATAAATGCTGAACGATTGATGGTAAATTTCATTATCAATGCTCCTTTAGTAGGTTATATATACTTATATTAATGCTTTAAAATATAGTCGAAGTAGTAGAGCCTGTTAATATTGTGGATAACTTAGTTCGACTAAGAAAAATCAACGTATTCGCTTGTGGATAAGTTGTGGATAAAATTGGGAATAACTTTCAAGTTTTCCACAACTATGCTTTTAATTTCGCTTTTAATGTATTTAGCTGTTCTTGAAGTTCGTTATCAGTTTGGAGCTCTTCTTCAATTTTATCAATTGCGTGAAGAACGGTTGTGTGATCCTTCCCGCCAAATTCTTTACCAATTTTTGGCAATGAGTAATCAGTTAGTTCACGAGAAAGGTACATCGCGATCTGACGCGGAACAACAATTTGCTTGACCCGCTTTTTTCCAACAATGTCACTTTGGGTAATATTGTAAAAATCAGCAACATTTTTTTGAATTGACGTGATCGTAATTGTTGTTTTAGTAGTCCTTTGCAGTCCCCGAAGAGCTTGTGATGCGAGGTGCGGCGTAATTGGTTCTTGGCTTAAGTTAGAGAATGCCTGAACCTTGGTTAGTGCTCCCTCAAGTTCACGAATATTGGTATCGATCTGTCCTGCAATATAGTTCAAGGTGTCATTTCCAATATTAATGTGATCTTCCTCAACCTTACTCCGCAAAATAGCAATTCGGGTCTCCAGATCTGGCGGGGTAATCTCAACCGTTAACCCCCAACGGAATCGTGAAACGAGACGATCCTGCAGTTCTGGAATTTCATTTGGAATTCGATCAGAAGTCATGACAATTTGCTTTTTATTATCGTGAAGAGCATTGAATGTATTAAAGAATTCAAGCTGAGTTCCTTCCTTGTTAGCAAGAAACTGAATATCGTCAATTAATAATAAGTCCAGATTACGGTACTCTTCACGGAATTTCTCCGTAGAGTTACTTTGGATAGAATGGATAAAATCATTAGTAAATTCTTCGCTAGTAACGTATTTTACTTTTGCTGTTGGATTGAGTTGAAGCATATGGTTACCGATTGCTTCCATCAAGTGGGTCTTTCCTAGTCCCACACCCCCATAAATGAAAAGCGGGTTATAGAGACCACCGGGACTTTCGGCAACTGCGAAGGCAGCAGCATGAGCCATTTTGTTTCCTTCACCAACAACAAAAGTTTTGAAGTTGTAGTGAGGATTAAGTGGCGTATCCATTTCAAAATTATTTGATTCTGCTGGTCGATCATTTTGATAAGGATCGAATTCTCCCTCAAGAACAAAGTGCGGTTCAATCTCTTGATTAGTAACCGTTTTGGCGTACTGCTTTAATTCAGCCTTTAAGTTTTTTTCCCAAAAATCACGATGAACTTTTGTGGGTACTTCAACTTCTAATTGGTTTTGAGAGAGAGAGAGTGGTTTTGCCGGAGCAATTAATGTGTCAAAGGTAACCTGACTTTTGCTTTGACGAAATGAATTTTGGATCGCTTCCCATAGAGAATCGAGCTCAGTCAAAATAGTTCCCCTCCTAATAGATATTAAATTACAAACGACATTTTATCATTATGAAAAAAAGTTTTCCACAGGTGAGTGGATAATCAAAAAATATTTACACAACACTGTGTGTAAATTCAAAAAAGTAATGTGGAGATTGGGGATAAAATAAAAAGATAATAGTTTTCCACGTGTCCTGTGGATAACTAATTACTATAACAAAGGGATTTAAACGACTTATAAACAGTTTTGTACAGGGCTGTGGATAACTTTAATAACAGGATGTGAATTGTTGAAAAATGCTGTGAAATCACGGTTAATAACTTATCCACAGGAATGAGAAATACACAACGCTGTGGATTATTTTTACGCTTCTGTGGATAAACAAAAAAATCTAAAAAAATTTCACGTTTAATATTTGAGAAAAGTATGTTATACTTCCAGAGTATGTTTGAAGAGATCGTCTTTTTAGACTATAAAAACCAAACCATTCAGATTGAATAGGAGGTGCATCGTATGAAGCGCACGTTTCAACCAAAGAGGCGTCACCGTGCACGTGTCCATGGCTTCCGTAAGCGTATGAGCACCAGTAACGGCCGTAAGGTATTAGCACGTCGGCGTCAAAAGGGCAGAAAAGTATTATCTGCATAATTACGGCCACTTTTATAGTGGCTTTTTTTATTGCAAGGGCAGGGCAGTCAGCTTGACGAGCTATCGTTTCGTTGGAGCTGCAATGTCCGGCCCTTTTTATATTTAGTTAAGGCTGGAGATCTACATTATTATGAGAAAATCATATCGGGTAAAAAAGGAAAGTGAGTTTCAACGGGTATTTGAAACTCATAATTCTGTTGCCAACCATAAATTTGTCATCTATCAAATGGCAAAACCAGGTCAAAAGCATTTTCGAGTTGGTATTTCCGTAGGGAAAAGGATTGGAAATGCAGTTCACCGAAACTGGGTTAAACGTCGGATTCGCCAAACACTTCTTGAAGTAAAACCTTATCTACGGCAAGACGTGGATTTCTTAGTAATTGCTCGTCCAGCTGCAGATGGACTGGAAATGGCGGAAACAAAGAAAAACCTTGTCCATGCTCTTAAAAGGGCACATCTATTAGAAGAGAAAAGTGAGGATCGTTAATCAATGAAAAAGGTAAAGCGTGTCCTAAGTCTTGCTGCAATTGGAAGTTTGACGCTTTTTCTTGCAGCTTGCTCAAATAAGCCAGTTACAAGTCATAGTACTGGCTTGTGGGATCACTACATAGTTTATAACTTCTCTCGGTTTATCATTTGGCTATCAAATAATTGTGGTGGCTATGGTATGGGGATCATTATTTTTACTATCATTATTCGGGTCCTCCTCTTGCCATTGATGTTCTACCAAACGAAGTCAATGCTGAAAACTCAGGAGTTAGCTCCTAAGCTGAAGGCAATCCAAAAGAAGTACTCATCACGGGATCGTGAATCCATGGTGAAGATGCAGGAAGAAACCAGTAAGCTTTATAAGGAAGCGGGAGTTAATCCTTGGGCTTCGATGTTACCAATGATTATCCAATTACCAATCATGTGGGCTCTTTATCAAGCTATTTGGCGGACACCAGAATTACGGCATGGGACATTTCTGTGGCTTCAATTAGGACACACAGATCCATACTATATTTTGCCAATTCTGGCGGCCCTATTTACTTTCTTAAGTTCATGGTTATCAATGGCCTCAATGCCTGAGCGAAATGCAATGACTTCCGCAATGACATGGTTTATGCCAATTATGGTATTCTTCATGGCATTAGGATTCTCTTCCGCGATTACTTTGTATTGGGTAGTTTCAAACGCCTTCCAGGTAGTTCAAACTCTCTTGTTGCAAAATCCATTTAAGATTCGCCGTGAACGAGAAGCGAAGGAGAAACAAGAAAAGGCAAAAAAGCGCAAACTTGAAAAAGCAAAACGCCGTGCATACAGCAGTCGTCGGAAGTAGTATTTTCCACGATTAGACTTAATTTAAGTTTAGAAAACATTAACGAAAGAGGGAGCGTGACAGAAGTCATTTATGACTTCGTTTTCACGCCCCCGCGAGCGCAAATAGGGTTCCAGAGTTCGGTTATACCGGACACTGGAACCCATTTGCGTACCGCGCTGTTCGTATTTGAACTTGGTAAAAGTACTTATGTCTCAGTCATTTTCTTTTTAGAGTAGATTTGTCGCGACTTATAGTTCTGTTGTAAAATAAAACGAGTATTTATTTTTGGGAGATGAAATTGAATGGGACGTTATACAGGAGAAACTGTTGAGGAAGCAGTTGCCTCTGCTAGTAAGAAACTTGGGGTAGCAGTAGATCAGTTAGAAGTAAAAACTATCCAACAATCGCGTCATGGTTTCTTAGGAATTGGTCGTCGAGAAGCGATCATTGAAGTATCTATAAAAAAGGCCCAAAAGAAAGATAACGATAAAGAAAATCACGGTCACCAAAAAGCAAAGCAGCAAATTAAGGCTCAGCAGCAATCAAAAATTCATCATAAATCAACATCAGACCGTGAAGTTGATCCTGCTGAAATGAAACGCCGCCACGAAGAAAACGTTAAGCGGGTGGAAAAAGTTAGTCAGGAGCTTGCGGATTACTTAAAGAACGTCTTTGCAAACTTGAGGATTGAAGTTAAACTAGTTGTGAGCGACGTTCGTTCTCATGAGGTAAAAATTGATTTGCAAAGTGAGCAGTCTGGGCGCATTATTGGTCATCATGGTCGGCGGATTAATGCAATGGAACAGTTAAGTAACGCCTTTATGAATTATCATGGTGCGGAGAAGACAATGGTGATTTTAGATACAGCGAATTACCGACAGCGACGTGAAGAATCGTTGCGCCAGCTGGCAGAACGTTCTGTAATGGAAGTTGTTTCAACTGGTCAGGCAGTCTTTTTGGATCCAATGCCTGCTCGAGAGCGAAAACAGCTCCATCAAGAACTGCAGGAAAATGATCATGTTAAGACTTATTCTCATGGACGCGAGCCATACCGGAGCGTTGTAATTGCACCGAAAAACTAGGCTGCTTGCAGTCTTATCAAAGGGTGAAATTTCTTATTTGACATTTTAACGTGATGAAATTAAAATAATTGCGGTTATACAATTTAAGATACTTGTTAAAGTAGTGAAAGTGCTTTGACCATGTGATTACCAAGCTTATTGGTGGATGACGTGGGGGCACTTTTTTTATTAGAAAGGAGTCTGGACGGTGGCCAATACTGATAATGATACAATCGCGGTAATTTCGACCCCAGTTGGTGAAGGGGGAATCTCGATTATTCGAATTAGCGGTGATGATGCAATCCCTGTTGCACAGAAAATTTATCGGGGCAAGGATCTGAGTAAGGTACAGACTAATACTATTAACTACGGACACGTTATTGATCCCGATAGTGATGAAGAAGTTGATGAAGTAATGGTTTCGGTAATGCGGGCCCCTCATACCTACACTTGTGAAGATGTAGTTGAAATTAATTGCCATGGTGGGCTACTTGCAACGAACCGGATCCTTCAGTTGGTATTGAGCTATGGTGCACGAATGGCCGAACCAGGTGAATTTACTAAGCGGGCATTCTTAAATGGACGGCTTGACCTATCGCAGTCAGAAGCCGTTATGGATTTAATTCGGGCCAAAACAGATAAATCAATGAAGGTTGCCTTGAATCAGCTTGATGGGAATCTTTCCCACTTAATTCGAAAGTTACGGAAAGATATTCTGGATGTTTTAGCTCAGGTAGAAGTTAATATTGATTACCCTGAATATGATGCCGTTGAAGAAATGACAACGAAAATGCTGAAAGAGAAGGCTACGGAAATTCGTCAACGGATTGAAGGGTTGCTGAAAACGGCAAAGCAGGGCAAGGTTCTTCGTGAAGGGCTTGCCACTGCGATTATTGGACGACCAAATGTTGGTAAATCTAGCTTATTGAATTCTTTGCTGCACGAAGATAAGGCGATTGTTACTAACGTTGCTGGAACTACTCGTGATGTAATTGAAGAATACGTTAACGTTGATGGGGTACCGCTGAAGTTAATTGATACTGCCGGAATTCGGGATACTAATGATCAGGTTGAGAAGATCGGGGTTGAACGAAGCCGAAAAGCCCTGGACGCTGCGGATTTAATCTTACTGCTAATTGATAATTCGACAGAGTTAACCGCTGAAGATCGGGAACTTTTGGAAGCAACTAAGGATAAGCAACGGATTGTAATTCTAAATAAAACCGATTTGCCGAATAAGGTTGATCGAAATGAATTGCAGAAGTTAGTTGGAAGCGATAAGCTGATTGAAACATCAATCGTTAAGAATGAGGGAATGAGTCAGCTAGGTGAAACCATTAGCAAAATGTTCTTTGAAGAGGGAATTGAAAATAATCAAAACAGTGTAATGGTAACGAACGCTCGTCACATTGGGCTACTACACCAAGCAGATGATGCTCTTGGCGATGTGCTGAAAGGGATTGCTGCGGGGATGCCCGTTGATTTAGTTCAGATTGACATGACGCGTTGCTGGGACTTGCTTGGTGAGATTACTGGCGATAGCTACCAAGATGAACTACTAGATCAACTCTTTAGTCAATTCTGTTTAGGAAAGTAGGAGGAAGAAAATGCAAACAAGCGAAGCAATTCAGTACGATAGCGACAATTATGATGTAATTGTCGTTGGTGCTGGTCACGCGGGAAGTGAGGCTGCCCTTGCTGCTGCGCGCATGGGGAATAAAACCCTTTTAGTCACTATTAATCTTGACATGGTCGCATTTATGCCATGTAACCCTTCCGTAGGGGGACCAGCTAAGGGAATCGTGGTCCGAGAAATTGATGCTCTTGGTGGCGAAATGGGACATAACATTGATAAGACATATGTTCAAATGCGAATGCTTAACACCGGGAAGGGACCTGCCGTGCGAGCATTACGGGCACAAGCTGACAAGCACGCTTACCACCGCTCAATGAAGGAAACAATTGAGAAGCAACCAAACCTAGATCTTCGTCAAGCAACTGTTGATCAATTAATTGTTGAGGATGGCGTTTGTAAGGGAGTAATTACTAACACTGGTGCTCGTTACCACGCTAAGACAGTTGTTCTAACCGTGGGAACAGCAGCACGAGGAAAGATTATCATCGGTGAACTCCAGTACGAATCAGGACCAAATAATTCTAAGTCAGCAGTAAAACTTTCTGAAAACCTGGAATCATTAGGTTTTGATCTTGAACGATTTAAGACCGGGACACCGCCACGGATTAATGGAAATACGATTCACTATGACGAAACTGAGGAACAACCTGGTGATAAGACAGTTCATCACTTCAGTTTTGATACACCAGATGATCACTACCTACCATTAAGTGAGCAAATTTCTTGCTGGTTGACATATACTAATCCAGGCACGCATAAATTAATTCGGGATAATCTTGATCGGGCCCCAATGTTCTCTGGGGTAATTAAAGGTGTTGGTCCACGGTATTGTCCATCAATTGAAGATAAGATTGTTCGGTTTGCGGATAAGAGTCGTCACCAAATCTTTCTTGAACCAGAAGGCCGGGATACTGATGAATGGTATGTTGACGGATTATCAACTTCCATGCCAGAAGAAATTCAGCAGAAGATTGTTCATTCTGTGAAGGGACTTGAAGATGCTCAATTAATGCGTCCTGGATACGCAATTGAATATGATGTCGTTGCCCCATACCAACTTCATCCAACCCTAGAAACAAAGCTGGTTAAGAACCTTTATACAGCTGGACAAACTAACGGAACTTCAGGTTATGAAGAAGCTGCTGGTCAGGGGCTGATTGCCGGAATCAATGCTGGATTACGAGCTCTTGGCAAAAAACCATTTATCCTTAAGCGGTCAGATGCTTACATTGGGGTAATGATTGATGACCTAGTAACTAAGGGGACTAAGGAACCATATCGGCTATTAACTAGTCGGGCGGAATATCGCTTAATTCTTCGTCATGATAATGCCGACTTCCGGTTGATGGGAAAAGGCCACGAAATTGGCTTAGTAAGTGATGAACGCTACGCTAAGATGCAAAAGAAGGAAGAGCAGGTTCAAAATGAAATTGCTCGGTTAAAGAATGAAAAGCTTAAGCCAAATAACGATGAAGTTAACCAATTTATTGAAGCACACGGTGATAATCGGTTGAAGGATGCGATTACAGCGGCTGACTTTATTAAACGTCCATATGTTGATTATGAAACGTTAATGAAGTTTATCCCGGCTCCAGCTGAAAAGCTCGATCGTCATGTAATTGAACAAGTAGAAATTCAATTAAAGTATGCCGGTTATATTAAGAAGGAAGAAGAAAAGGTTGCCCGGTTAAAGCGGATGGAAGCAAAGCGGATTCCTGCCAATATTGATTATGAAAAGATCGATGGTTTGGCAACTGAGGGACGGCAAAAGCTTGAGAAAATTCGCCCAGAAACGCTTGCTCAAGCTTCACGGATTAGTGGGGTCAATCCTGCCGACTTAGCGATTTTAAGTGTTTATATTCGGAAATAGGATTATTTCCCGGGAAATTAAATCACAGAAAATGAAGTGAGACGGAGTTAAAGTTAAATTTGACTTACGCCTCACTTTATTCCATTTACAAACATTCTGAGAATCGCTATACTGAAGATTGATTTAAAAAGCAAACGAGGCAAGTAGAGATGAGTGAAAAAGTTAATCAGACCCGTAAGGATTTTCAACCAATCCTTTTAGGGACAGATTTTAATTGTTACGGAATGGCACGGTCATTCTATCAACAATATGGTATTAAGAGTATTGCCTATGGGGTAATGCATATGGCGCCAACCCGCTATACCAAGTTAGTGGATGTTCATGTTATTGAAGGGTTCAATGAAGATCCGGTCTTCATTGAAACAATGCGTAAAATTGCAGCTAACCTTGATCCGAAGAAGAAGTACCTGCTTCTTTCTTGTGGGGATGGTTATACTGAATTAATTGCTAAACACTTGGATGAATTAAAGGAACACTTTATTTGTCCGTATGTTGATGCAGACTTGTTTAATAAGCTGGGGACGAAGGAAACGTTCTATGAAGCGGCTGAAAAGTACGGTTTACCATACCCCAAGACGAAGATTATTACTAAAGAAGAAGTTGAATCTGGTAAGGCGATTGAATTACCATTTGATTTTCCAATTGCCCTAAAGCCTTCTGATAGTGTGGAATGGCTTGACGTTCAGTTCGAAGGACGGAAGAAAGCCTATGTTTTAGATAGTCGTGAGCAGTTTGATGAACTGATGCCTAAGATTTACAAGGCTGGTTATACCGGGAAGATGATTGCGCAGGACTTTATCCCTGGTGATGACTCTAACATGCGGACTGTCAACGCCTACGTTGATTCTAACCATAATGTTCGGATGATTAGTCTTGCACACCCGTTATTAGAAGATCCATCGCCAGTTGCGGTTGGTAACTACATGGTGATTTTGCCAGAAAAAGACATGGCAATTTACAAGACAATTCAAAAATTCTTGGAAGAAGTAAAGTACGTTGGTTTTGCTGATTTTGATATGAAATATGATCGGCGGGATAAGCAGTTTAAGATTTTTGAAATCAATCTTCGCCAAGGACGGAGTAGTTACTACTGTACTTTAAATGGCTATAACCTGGCTAAGTATGTGGTTGATGATGTGATTGATCACAAGCCGTTCACTGGTACCGATTATGCTGAGGGAAACAAGCTATGGTTGAATGCACCGAAGAAGGTTTTCTATCAGTATGCTAAAGAAAACGAGTATAAGGAAAAGGCCAAGAATTTACTGGAGGCAGGACAGTGGGGAACGACTGCCTTTGACAAGAATGATAGTTTAAAACAACGTTTGTTAATGCATTATTCTTTCTGGCTAATTAATAAAAATTATCAAAAATACTTTGTCCAACGCTAAGCAAAGGAGTATTTAATATGTGTGGAATTGTAGCATTCGTTGACAACGAAGATCCAAAGGTTAAAGATAGCCTAATTCGTAAAATGAAGAACAGGATTATTCACCGGGGACCCGACTCAGAGGGCCAATATGTGGATGAAAATGTTGCCCTTGGATTTCGGCGGTTAAGTTTTATTGACGTTAAGAGTGGTAATCAACCAATCTTTAACGAAGACAATAGTATGGCTATTGAGTTTAACGGTGAAATTTATAACTTTAAGGAATTACGGGAAGAATTAATCGACTTAGGGCACACTTTTAAAACCCATGCCGATACCGAAGTAATTTTGCATGGTTATGAACAATGGGGTGACGATGTCCTGAAACGTCTTCGGGGAATGTTTGCCTTCGTAATTTGGGACTTTAAAAACAAGGATATGTTTGGTGCCCGGGATCATTTTGGGATTAAGCCACTTTACTACGGGAAGATGAACGGGACTTTCTTTGTTGGGTCTGAAATTAAGGCATTTATTGATCACCCGCATTTTGACAAGGAGCTAAATAAGAACGCCTTAAAGCCCTACATGACGTTCCAGTATTCAGCAACTCAGGAAACATTCTTCAAGGGAATTTACAAGTTGCCAGAAGGACACTGTTTCCACTATCAAGATAGTCAATTCAATATGAAGGAATACTGGGATGCTGATTTTGATCCTAAAGATGAAGGCTTCGATAAGGCAGTCGATAACATTGAAGATATCGTAACGGATTCGGTTAAGGCCCACTCATTTGCTGATAAGGGGATCAAGGTTGGTTCATTCCTTTCGGCAGGGGTTGATTCTAGTTACGTGACTGCAATGATGCGGCCAGATAATACATTCTCAATTGGGTTTGATAGTACCTACGATGAAACTAAGCAAGCGCGGGAATTAGCTGCTAAGCTTAACTTAAAGAATACCGATGCTAAGCTGACAAACGAGGAAGCTTTCCATACATTCCCATTAATTCAGTACTACCTGGATGAACCTGATTCAAATCCATCAGTTATTCCGTTGTACTTCTTAACTCGCCTTGCCAAGGAAAATGGCTACAAGGCGATGCTTTCTGGTGAAGGGGCTGATGAATTATTCGCGGGTTACATCGATTACGGATTTAACTCTAATTCAATGCTGATTCGGTGGTTTACTGACAAGCTTCGTGAATTGCCTCAAGAAAAGCGGTACAAGATTGCTAAGTGGCTTGATGGCAAGCACTTCCACGGTCAATTACACATGTTCCGGGCATTAGCTCCAGTTCGTGAATCCAAGTTTATCGGTCAAGCCTACATTTTCTCGCCAGAAGAAGCAGCTGATGTTCTTCAAGAGAAGTATAATTGCGGACCAACGATTGATGATATCATCGATCCAATTCTAAAGAATGTTGAAGACAAGGATATTGATGAAGTTGCCAAGAAACAATACCTTGATATTCACAAGTTTATGCCTGGTGACATTTGTTTGAAGGCGGATAAGATGAGTATGGCTAACTCACTCGAACTTCGGGTACCGTTACTGGATCGTGAAGTAATGCGGGTTGCTGGTCATACACCAACCAAGTACCTCTTCAACCGTCACGGAACCAAGTGGGCCTTCCGGATGGCCGCTAACCGTCACCTTCCAGAAGAATGGGCAACGCGGCCAAAGATGGGCTTCCCAGTTCCGGTTCGGGCATGGTTACGAGAAAAGAAGTACTACGAAGAAGTTCGTGAACTCTTTGAACAAGACTTTGTTAAGGAATTCTTTGATCAAGATAAGATTTTGAAGTTGCTTGATGATAACTTTAACGACAAGATTGATGGTCGACGGAAGATCTGGACTATTTACACCTTCTTGGTATGGTACAAGCAATACTTTATCGACGACTTTATCCCTGAAGAAGTTAAGAAACTTGACGAGGTGGCTGAATAAATGCTCACACTAAAGGAAATCACTGATTTACTCAAAGAAAATGGTCTTTATAAGGAAATCATTATTGACGGTGACTGGTATTATACCGTGCCAGAAAAAGCGGCTCGCGCTGAAGTTACCGACCTATCCTATGACTCGCGGAAAGTCAGTGATGGCACCCTGTTTTTCTGTAAGGGGTTAAAGTTTAATCCTGAATATTTGGCAAGTGCCATTAAGGAAGGGGCAACTGTAGCGATCTCAGAGCTTGTTTATACTGATAAGTTAGATCAAGAAGCGCAATCAACGCCACAAATTATTGTTACTGATGTTCAGAAGGCGATGGCAGTGGTTGCTCGTCATTTCTATGGTTATCCTGATGAAAAACTTGAATTAATCGGCTTCACGGGGACTAAGGGGAAGACCACTTCGGTTTACTTTACTCGTCATATTTTGGCTCACGAGTTTGGTCCGGTAGTGGGACAATTCTCATCGATTGATGAATGTGTAGATGGTAAAAACTTTATTGAAGCTCACCTAACCACGCCAGAATCATTGGATCTTTTTCGAATGATAAAAGAAGCTGTTGATAACGGGATGAAGTACTTGGCAATGGAAGTTTCTAGCCAAGCATATAAGAAGTCCCGGGTTTATGGTCTTCACTTTAATATCGGGGTTTTCTTGAATATTTCTCCAGATCACATTAGTCCTGTGGAACACCCAACCTTTGACGATTATTTGTGGTGCAAGAGTCAGATTATCGTGAATAGTGATACCGTGATTTTGAATCGGGATATGGACTATTACGAATTGCTAGCTCAAAAAGCCCATGAATTAGGGAAAAAGTTGATTACATTCGGTAGTGACGAAAGCGATGCAGACTATCGTTATCATGGCAAGGACCATGGTTACTTTGACGTATCAACGCATAATGATAACTTGCCTGAAGTTACTGGTGAATTCCGCGTCATGATTCCGGGACACTTTAACTACAGTAACGCGTTAGCCGCAATTACGGTGAGTGCGCAACTTAAGGATGATACTAGTGATTTTGCTCAGGGATTGAAGGAAACTAAGGTCCCAGGTCGAATGGAATTTTTGAAGAATGATGCCGGAATGGTTGCCTGTGTTGATTACGCTCATAATTACTTGAGTTTATCCGAAAGCTTTAAGTTTATGAAGCATGAGTATCCTAATGGCCGGTTGATCGTTGTGATCGGTGCTGCTGGTGGTAAAGCAGAATCACGCCGAAAAGATATTGGTCGGGCACTTTCTGAATATGCTGATGTTGCAATTTTAACGAGCGAAGATAACTTCTTTGAAGATCCGCATCACATTGATGAAGCGATCAAGGAGCATATTACTAACCCAAACGTTAAGGTAATTATTAATGTTGATCGGGTGGCAGCAATTAAGCAGGCATTTGAGATGGCCAAACCTGGCGATGCAATGTTTATGGCTGCTAAGGGTCGAGAACAATTCATGCACGAAAAGGGACGAGATATTCCTTATGTTGGCGATTATCAATTGTCACAAAAGCTAATGAAAGAGTATGATAAATAGTTGAGTATGATAATTACTTTTATGGTAAACTTTTCTTAGCTTGATAATGATTTTGAAATCGAGGGATAATAGGTAATGAAAGCATTTCGTCAAACGATGAGCTGGGTAATCCCAATTGTGATTGGGTTGTTAATCGCCTTGCTGATCAAACAATTCTTATTCCAAATTGTGCGGGTTGATGGGCCGTCAATGTTGCCTAACTTACAAAATAATGAACGGGTTTTCTGTTTAAAAACCGCAAAGATCCATCGTGGGAGTGTCATTGTCTTTGATGCTAACGGAGTAGATCCGCAAGTAGCTACCAAGACAGACTATGTTAAGCGGGTAATTGGTGTTCCTGGTGATACTGTTCGTTCCGCAAATGGTAATATTTATGTTAACGGACGAAAAGTTAACCAAAATTACATTAACAATACCCAACGGACTTCTGGGACCGGTAATTGGACACTAAAGAGTATCTCAGTTCAAAATAACTGGCTACGAGATAGTGGTGCAACAAAGGTGCCAAAAGGTCAATATTTTGTTCTTGGTGATCACCGGAGCGTTTCTAATGATGGTCGTTATTGGGGATTCGTACCAAAGAGCAAGATCGATGGTGTTGTTAAGGTGCCTTCTTGGACTGGAACTGCCACAACTCGGTATAACGTCAACCAGGAGTGGAAGCATTACTGGGCAAGTTAAAGCGCAGTACCAACCTAGTTGAATTAGAAAAAGTAAAAATTCATAAACTGTTCTAAAGATTCTGGTGAAAGACTAGTATTTTTAGGACAGTTTTTTTATCCTAATTGAAGTAAGAAAAGGGGATCGAACTAGCTTGTTTAGTTCTACCTACTATCTTTGAAATATTAAAGAGGGCGAGTTAATTCCTAGCTTTGCCTAATAGGAGAATAACAATGCGTTCAAAAAAATTATCAACAATTCTATTAACATCGACGTTAACAATGGCCTTAGCAGCGACTCCTGTTTCCCAGGTTATTGTTCATGCGGATGGCCAGGTAGCAACAAGTACCAGTTCTACTTCTTCTACCCAAACGCATACATTGAATAAGTCATATGTTGTTTATGGTGCGGGGGCTACGGATAAGGATGAGCTGAGTAATATTCTGGGTGTTAACAATGATTTCACAACGCTTACAGCTACCGCTAGCGATTACCAAAAGTATATTAACGCTAACGATTCGACAACTAACGCAGCAATGGTTAGTTCAGTATCAATTGTGCCAACCGATCCTGGATCTGGAGTAAAAGTGAACGTTAAGAAATTTAATGGTCAGAGTAATATTACCAAGGTGACCGCTCAGCAATATGCGATGGTAGCGCAAATGGCCGGAGTAACGGATGTGACAATTACAGTCTCGGCTAATCGTCCGGTATCTGGAGAATCAGCACTTACGGGAGTATACAAGGCGCTGAGTGAGGATGGAATTAACTTAAACAATCAAAATACCCAATCAGCCAACCAGATGTTAAGTGCCACTAATGATGCAATTGATGCCAACAAGAACGATAGTAGTTATCCGGGAAAGTTAATGGCTGCGGTTGGTGACACAACTAAACAAATTAATAAGCAAAAGCGGCAAGGGGAGCAGCCAACCCAGGTTCAAATTGAAAATATCCTAAATCAAAACCTAAAGAAGCAAAATATTTACAACGAAACCAAGAACCACACAACCACGATTATTAATGCGTTGGTCCAATTCAATAATGCACCAATCAGTTCAAGCAAGGATTATAGTTCTCACGTTACTGATACGATCAACAATGTTAAGAATTCCACGGGCGATATGATGAATAAAGCAAAGCAGTTCTTAAATTCAAAGGATGGTAAAGCTGCCCAGCAACAGGCCCAGTCTTGGTGGGAACGCTTTGTAAACTGGATTCAAGGATTTTTCAACTAAAGGATTGACGAACAGGAACGGCTTCTGTATATTAATAACCGGTAGTTAACGGTTAAAAACACAATGAGTAGGAGAGTAACCTTTTACTGGTCAGTATTAGCGACCCTGAATGAGTGCAAGCGGGGATGACTGGTTTTAGGTGAAGGTAACCTATGAGTGGTCAGGGCGACAAAGTGAAGTCTTGATCGGGAGCGCCCGTTACAGCGTCAGCGTATTTATGTACGGAATGAGACATTATTAGTGATAATAATTGTAAATTAAAGGTGGTAACACGCTCTGGCGTCCTTTAAGCATTAATGCTTAAAGGACGCTTTTTTCAATCGTTAATGATTAAGAGTGATTTATTTTGGGGGAAATAAAAAATGACAGAAACGAAGATCACGGGGCGGCAAACAATCGTCATTGCGTCCTTAATTTTTGGTGTTTTATTCGGTGCGGGAAACTTAATCTTTCCGGTCCATTTAGGTCAATTAGCAGGGGCTCACTGGTTAGGTGCGAGTAGTGGCTTCCTAATTTCCGGCGTTTTGTTACCGTTAATGGCGTTATTAGCGATTAGCATCACCCGCTCTAACGGTATCTATGACCTGGCACGACCTAATGGGCACTACTATGCGCTAATCTTTCTTATCCTAGTTCAGGCAACTCTAGGGCCGCTATTTGCGATGCCCCGGACTGCTACCGTTCCGTATACAATTGGTTTTGCTTCCCACATTTCTGCAAGTGGTAATGTTGTTGGATTATTGATTTATACGGGAATCTTTTTTGCAATTGTTTTTGGCTTGACCGTCACTGAGGCTAAAATTACGGATTTGATTGGGAAAATTCTTAACCCAGTTTTCTTAGTTCTTTTGTTTATTATCTTCTTCCTTGCTTTTATCAGCCCAATGGGAAACACCCAGACGACACCGGTTACGGCAGAATATGCTAATCATGCATTCGCAAGCGGCTTTCTCCAAGGATATAACACAATGGATATTTTAGGATGCCTTGCATTTGGGGTTGCAATAATTAGTGCAATTAAGGAATTAGGGATTGCGGATACGAAGAAAATTTCATGGATCACGGCCAAGAGCGGGACAATTGGGATTATGGGAATTGCCGTAATCTACATTTGTCTAATTTGGCTTGGGGCAACCAGTCTTCATCAGTTTAAAGTTGCGGATAACGGGGGAACGACACTAGCGCAGGTTGCCCACTACTATATGGGCTTTATCGGGGATGCACTTTTGGCGACCCTGACCTCCGTAACGTGTCTAACAACGGCAATGGGACTCGCAGCTGCCTTTTCGGAGGACCTTCACCGATTATTTCCGCGGATTTCATACAGGGTGTTCTTGCTGTTTAATTGTCTTTTTTCGTTTCTAGTAGCTAACTTAGGGCTAGATAATATTATTGCCTGGTCTGCTCCGGTATTGGTATTCCTTTATCCCTTGGCAATTACGTTAACGATTTTGGGAATAACGTCACCGCTATTTAAGACTGACCCAATTGTTTATCGAGTTACGACGGGGTTAACTTTTATTCCAGCTGTTTTTGATTTGGTAAATAATTTACCAATGGGATTGCAAAAGATACCAATCGCTCAAACAATGATTTCATTTGCTCACCAATATTTTCCGCTATTTTCGCTGGGCTTCTCGTGGATTCCGTTTGCTGTTGCTGGATTTATTATTGGGATTGGAATTCGTTTAGTTCGAAAGCGACAGGGAAAATTGGAGAGCTAAAATAAATGAATCTTTAGCCGAATTTAGTTATACTAGGTTCAACTAAAAGAAGTAAGGAGTAGATGAACAATGGAAATCACAATTAATGGTGAACCGCGACAACTAGTTGGTAATCCCCCAGAAGTTGGTGATGAGTTTCCACACTTTAAGGTTTTTGATAAGAATCATGACAAGATCAAGACTCGGCAATTACTTGGGAAGGTAACGTTATTAAGTGTTGTTCCTAACATCAATACTCCAGTATGTAGTATTCAAACAAAGAAGTTTAACTCAACAATGGATCAATTCCCGGATGTTAACTTCCTAACGATCTCAACCAATACCATTGAAGAACAGCAAAAGTGGTGTGCGGCTGAGGGCGTACAAAATATGCAGCTGGTATCTGACAGGGAGGAATCCTTTGGTTACGAATCTAAGTTGCTGATCCCGGATGAAGGGGTCCTGGCTCGTTCCGTTTGGATCCTGGATAAGGAAGGGAAAGTAGCATACCGTCAAATTGTCAAAGAGTTAACTGATGAACCTGATTACGATCAGGCATTAGCAGAGCTGAAGAAGTTATTATAAAAAGATACACAAAGAGGCAATTCTCAATTGGTAGTTAACCAATCTGAGATTGCCTTTTTATTCTTTAAGCAAATTTTTAGTCATCAGCTTCAATACTAATTACTTTCTTGTTTTGAGCATTAACCTTAACATCAGTTGACTTTGGACCGTTCACAACTTCAACGTCCCATACTGGGGTGCCGTTGTCGTTTTCAAGAGTCCAGGCTTGCCCTTGGCCTTTTTTAGCGGCCTTTTCAGCGATCTTGTTGGCTTGCTTCCGACTAATAGCCTTATCTAAATCAAGGTTAGTCTTTTGCTCACCGTTTTCTAACGTCTCTGACTTGGTATTGGTAACTTTGCCAGACTTTGCGTCAATATCGGCAGAATATTCTTTTTGATTATCAGTACCTGAAATTTCGTAGACAAACTTATTCCCCTTAGTTTCTAATTGAATCTCGTCAACCTTGGTATTTTTAAACTGTTTGTGGAACTTTTTCACGGCATCCTTTTCGTTAAGTTTAATTTTACTGGTTGAGACGGTAGCGGCAGAGACGGTTGGGCTTGCGACGAGAGCGATACCACCTAGAGAACTGGCTGTTAAGACAGTAACTGCTAGCAAATGAGTGAGTTGCTTCTTGAATGATTGTTTTTTCATAATAACCTCCTAGTTAAATGTTATTTTCGATTAACCTAAGAATACCCCATAAAAATGAAGATTATTGTGTAACAGCTCTTACTTATTTCTTAAGTTAGTTGAAAAGCAAATAAATTTAAAAAGATGCTTGTAATTTAGAGAAAGACTTGATATTATTATTTGTGCTGTGTTATAGTATGACCCGTTAGTCAAGTGGTTAAGACACCAGCCTTTCACGCTGGTATCGTGGGTTCAAATCCCGCACGGGTCACTTTATTGGGCTATAGCCAAGCGGTAAGGCAACGGTTTTTGGTACCGTCATGCGCTGGTTCGAATCCAGCTAGCCCAATACAGCAGACACCTGCTAAGTCGTTATGATTTAGCAGGTGTCTTTTTTAATTTCTAAAGATGAATTTGGATAGTAATTATATTAAAATTAAACTAGATGTATCCATTGGTTATTACTAGGAGGGATAATAATGAAGTTTGTAAAGGAGCAACAGAATCCGGTCAAGGTTAAACAGCGATTTAGTTTGCGGAAACTAAAGATTGGAACCGTTTCGGTAATGTTAGGAACAACATTCTTCTTTATGGGCGGTGCTATTAATAACGTTAAGGCCGATACAGTCAGTCAAACTGATCAACCTGTGCAAGATTCAAATTATCAAGAACAGAATAATCAAGAACAAACGCAAAATGCTGTTAAAGCGGTCCAAGACTATCTGGGAAACAATGGCGAAGTTCAATCAGACCAGGCGGTTACAATTGACCGAACAATTCAGTACCAAGAGGAAGGAACAAATAAAACACTCCACCCGGATGCTAATCAAGATGTAAGTATTGTTCCTTACTATAAAGTTGGTCATGTCACAATTAATTATATTGATCAGACTAATAACCAAAGCTTAGGACAAGACGGGTTTAAGGGATACTTTGGGACGCATGTTCAGCAATCTCAGGGAGAAAACTTAATTAATACCAAGGTAAATAGTCTTGGTGAAAAAGGCTATCAGTACGTTTCTGATAACTTCAACCCGGAATTCAATGAGGGGGGGCAGTTACAGTTTACTGAAGCTGCTCATGATTTTAGTTTTAACGTTTACTTTACCCATGGTATCAAAACAGTTAATACGACTCTTCCTGGTTCACAAACGGTAGAGTATGTTGATCAAGACGGCAAAAAATTAAGAGATAATACGGTAACGTCATTCACGTTTGAAAAAACAGGAAGAACTGTTGATAGCGTGACAGGTAAAGTGATTACTCCCGGAAAGTGGAAGACTGAGTCACACCAATTCGGTAAGGTTAAGGCACCAGAAATTGCTGGTTATACACCAGTAAATGAAGAAGTTGATGGTGCTACCATTACTACTGAGCAGCCTAACAAGGTTGTTCGGGTTGTTTACAAAAAGAACGCTGCGGAAGAAGTAACAGTCACAATCGAATATATTGATCAGGATGATAACAATAGGGTTCTTTATACGGATACAGTAAGTGGTAAGCCGGGAGCATCAATTGATTATGAGAAAAGCAATAGAATTAAAGATTATCTAGGTATGGGATACCAGTATGTTAGTGACAATTATCCTGAGGTAGCTAATTTCCCACAAAAGGCAACAACTTACCAAGTAATTCTTAAACATGCTAGTATACCGGTTGCTCCTGATAACCCTGGACAACCAGTAAATCCAGCAACCCCTGTCTTCCCAACCACATTTGCCTTATATGCTGCGTCAAAGGCCAAATCACAAGTGGTTGCTGAACAGCCGACGACCTACTACGCAATTGTTCAGCACGGTAAAATTTTGGCACAAGATTTAGACGAACAACAAGCAAAGTCGAAGCTGTTCGATGTGGTTTCACCAACTATTCCGGGATACCGGTTGGTTGATGACAAGCAAAAGCTAATCGATCAAATGTTGGTCGATGCTAAGTCCAATAAGCATACCACGATCACTGTTTACTATACTAAGAACAGTAGTATACCAGCACAGCCGACAACGCCAACAGAAACACCAACGACACCAGAACAACCAAGTACGCCAACGGAGAAGCCAACAACTCCTCAGCAACCAACCACACCAGTTGTTCCAGAAACGCCTACTTCCCCGACTACTCCTGAAGAGACGCCAGCTCCTAAGCCAGGAACTAACGAAACCCCAGAGGTACCAACGGACAGTGTTAAGGTAATTCCTGGAACTCCTGATGAACAGGTTGTTCCTGATAATCAAGATAATAGTCAATCATTAGTTAATAAAACAAGTTGGCCTGTACAAAATCAGGGCAAGGTACCGTCAACGAACAATCCAACAACGCAAAGTCAATTACCACAGACTGGTAATCAGCGTCATGCAGGTTTGATTGGTCTTGCTGTCCTTGGAGCATTGTTCAGCTTGCTAGGATTCAAAGGAAAACGAGACAGTTTCTAAAGATTATAGTGAGAAAAAATGAGGTTCAATTTTGAACCTCATTTTTTGTTTCATATGAAACATCATAAATTAGAAGTGCCCCTTAACGTCCTTATCAGAGAATGTTCCGGGAGCGGGAATAAAGGAAATATCAGTATCAACGATTCCAAACTTCTTTCGCAAAGTCCGTTCAATCTTTTCGGAAAGCTGATAACTTTCCAAAATGGTCATTTTAGCATCAACCAAAACAGTGGCATCGAGGGAAACAACATTCCCGTTATAGTGAGCCTTTAGTTCAGCAACGTTTTTCACTTTTTTGACCTTCAAAATTGCTTGCTTATATTCTCGCTCGGCTTTTGGATCAAAATAATCGACCAAGTTTAAGCTCGTTTGAAAGAAGATTTTTAATCCAGAATAGAGGATAAAGAAACCAACGATAATACTGGTAACCCCATCAAGCCATGCTAGGTCAAAGAGAAGTGCCCCAGCAATCGCAACCATTGTTCCAATACTAGTAAAGGCATCGGCAAGACTATCTTGAGCCGAAGCTAGGAGGGCAGCGTTCTGTAGTCGTTGTCCCGCTTTACGGTTCATGTACCAGACAACAAGCATGATCACCGAAGCAATCCCGGCCCCAATAAGCGCAACCGGTTGAGGAACCACTCGACTAGCAGGATTTAGCAGAGCTTTAATTCCGTCAAGAATAATATCAAATGCAATCACAACCATGATAACAGCGGTTACTAAGGAAAAGACGGTTTCGTATCGCCAACGAATAAACTGCATCCGTTGATCGCCACCAAGGATGCTTTCATTTTCGTCTGGCATTTCCACACCAGCAATATCATCATCGTCAATGTCTTGTGCAATATGAAGTCCCATCATTAAGAGAAATGTTGAGATTATTCCAGATAAGTTGTTAAAGGCATCGGCCCGTAAAGTTTGCGACTTACTAATTTCGGCTAACCAATATTCAATAATTGAAATTGAAACGTAGGCAATTAAGTTGTAAATCAGGTGACGCTGTGATGCACGAATCTTTGCTAACTCGTTTGCTTGATTGCGTTCCCAAAGATTCATTTCACGATTAATATGCTTTTTTAGCTTACTCAAACTTAGATACTCCCTAAAATACAATTAACTTCTATCATAACGCTAATTTAAGAAATTAGTTTTTAATTGCCTTAGCTAACCGACTTAACCCGTCCTTGATTTGGGCAAGCGGGCAAGCAATGTTGATCCGGATAAACTCATTACCGTTACCATGGTAGTAAGTTCCTGGATTAATAATTAACCCGGTTTCTTGACGGATCTTTTGTGCAAGGGCATTGCTATCATTGGTGACTTCACTAACATCAATCCAGACAAGGTAGGTAGCTGTACCAGGAACAACGTGAAGCTGAGGTAAATTATCGCTGATAAATTGTTCTAAGTATTCTCGATTATGCAACAAGTATTTCTTAAGCTGGTGGAGCCAATCAGCGCCTTGAGTATAGGCAGCAATAGTACCAGGAATGGCAAGAAGGTTCGGTTCAGCAACTTCATACTTGTTAATTGCCCGAGTAAAGCGTTCACGCAGGATCGGGTTGGCAACAATTCCCGTTGCGGCATGAAGGGCAGCAACGTTAAATGTTTTACTGGTTGAAACTAGGGTAACTAGGTTTTGACGGTATTCTTCGGGAAGAGAAAAAGTTGGTGTATAGTCAGGACCCTTTAAAACCAAGTCACCGTGAATCTCATCGCTAATAACAATTACACCATGCTTTTGTGCTAGTTTAATAATCCGCATTAGTTCATCACGAGACCAAACATAGCCGGTTGGGTTGTGTGGATTACAGAGAATCATCAGAGTCGTTAACGGGTTGCTCATCTTTTCTTCGAGGTCATCCCAGTCAACGGAGTAGGTGTAGGTAGAACGATCGTACTTTAATTGGCTTGCTAGGGCGTGGCGACCGCTATTTAGGATTGAATTGTAGAAGGTATTATAGACTGGTTCCATCAGAAGAACGTTATCACCAGTATGACTTAAGTGGTTAACGCTAGCGGTAATTGAAGGAATTACTCCCGTAGCGAAACGCATCCAGGAAGTTTGTGCTTCCGCGTTGTGCTCGGACTTATACCAGTGAGCGACGGCATCAAAGTATTCTTGACTAGGGTATTCATAGCCGAAAGCACCGGCATTAATTTTATCTTTCATTGCTTGCATGATTTCAGGAGCCGTTTTAAAGTCCATATCAGCAGTTGTCATTGGCAATTCGCCTGGCTTAACATCCCACTTCTCTGAATTGGTATGCTGGCGATCAAGAATCGTGTCAAAATCGTACTTCATAGTTAATCATTCCTTTATTTATCCTTAAATTAAAATTTATTCATACCTGATTGTACATCAATTTATATTGACACCCCAGATAATGCTTCTCGACAATCAGTCATTCAAGAATCGAATATAACGTAATTAGGTATAAGTATTTTTACTTTTAATTAGTTAGTGTTACCTTAAAATAAGGATATTAATTGTACTAATTAATATTATAGGATTATTCTTAATTAGTGGGTATCTTGATAATAAGAGGAGCACAAAGGGGAATAACTAACATGCAAGAAATTAAAGATGACTATTATGATGGCGAACGACCACTCTACGGGATCCACGACACCAAATTAATCAATACTACATTTGGTAAGGGTGAATCACCACTAAAGGAGACGGCTAATTTAGTATTAGATGGAGTTCTGTTCACTTGGAAGTATCCACTCTGGTATTCTGATCACATTAAGGTAACGGACACGATTTTTGAAGAGATGTCGCGTTCAGGGATTTGGTATACCGATGACATTGAAATTACTGACAGCACTATTCAAGCTCCAAAGGAATTCCGGCGGTGTGACGGCATAACCCTTGATAATGTTCACTTCTCTGACGCGGAAGAGACAATGTGGAGCTGTAAGAACATTAAGATGCATGATGTGTATGCTAACGGGGACTACCTGGGGATGAATAGTGAGAACATTTATGTTGATCACCTTGATCTAGTGGGTAACTATGTTTTTGATGGAGCAAAAAACGTTGAGGTTCATAATTCACGGCTAGTTTCAAAGGATGCCTTTTGGAATTGCGAAAATGTTACCATTTATGATTCGAAGATTAGCGGTGAGTATCTCGCTTGGAATACCAAGAACATCACCTTCATTAACTGTACGATTGAGAGTGATCAAGGATTATGTTATGTTGACCATTTGACAATGAAGAATTGTCGGACACTCCGAACAGATCTTGCCTTTGAACTGTGCAGCAATATTGATGCGGAAATTAAAGGATCAATCATGAGCATCAAGAACCCAATCAGTGGTCAAATTAAGGTCGATCATGCCGATGAAATTATTATGGACGATCCAAAGATTGATCAAAGTAAGATTAAAATTATCCAAACCGATCAGGATTAGGCGCCTAGTGTAATTTGGTCTAGTGATTTTAAATGATTTGAATTATTAAAGGTGGTATCATTAATATAAGTTAATTTTAATCTTATTTTAATGTGCGAAGGGAGTTTTCCGAATGTCACGAAAAGTTGCCGTTATTGGAATGGGACACGTTGGCTCAACAGTTGCCCACTACATTGTTGCTAACGGATTTGCTGATGACTTGGTATTAATTGATTCCAACGAGGATAAGGTGAATGCCGATGCTCTTGATTTAAAGGATGCAATGCCTAATTTGCCATACCATACCAATATTGTGGTTAATGATTATTTGGCACTAAAGGATGCTGAAGTAGTCGTTTCAGCAGTGGGGAATATCAAGCTTCAGGATCAGCCACAAGCTGACCGGTTTGTTGAATTGCCATTTACGCGGGACGCAGTTAAAGATGTTGCTCCGAAGATTAAGGCAAGCGGCTTTTCTGGAAAGCTCGTTGTAATCTCAAATCCAGTTGATGTGATTACATCCTTATACCAAAAGCTGACGGGACTGCCGAAGAATCAAGTAATCGGAACAGGAACGTTACTTGACTCTGCCCGGATGAAGCGGGTTGTTGCGGATAAATTTAATGTCGATCCGCGTTCTGTTAGTGGGTACAACCTTGGTGAGCACGGGAATTCACAATTTACCGCTTGGTCAACCGTTCGGGTCCTTGATCAGCCAATTACTAAACTGGCAGCGGAACGGAACATTGATTTACCGGAACTGGATAAGGAGTCTAAGCTTGGTGGCTGGTATGTATTCAAGGGAAAGAAGTACACTAGCTATGGGGTTGCTACGGCCGCAGTACGGTTAGTTAATGTTATTTTAAGTGACGCACGGACTGAGCTTCCTGTATCGAATTTCCGTGAAGAATACGATGTCTACCTTTCTTACCCTGCAATTGTCGATCGGCAAGGAATCGTTGAGCAAAGTCAATTAGACTTGACCGAAGAAGAATTACAAAAATTACAGAACTCTGCTAATTTCATTAAGCAAAAATACAATGAAAGCTTATAAGAGATCAGCCCCTTGTAAAGTGGGGACCCTTAATTAGCAGCTAAAATTAAGAATCCTCCCTAACCTTTGTTTGAAAGAAGAATAGGGAGGATTTATTAATATTTAAGAGTTTGGGAGGAATTTTTTAACTAGCCAGTTAGTAGCGATTGACACAGTAATTATTACCGGAGTTAGCTCAATGGGGACTAAGAGAATCAAAAGGATACTAGTCAGCAGGGGTTTCCCCAGGATGACGGTGAGACTAGCGGCTAAGACAATAACGGCATTAACGCGAACGTCGCCGGGAAGTACCAGTGCACATGCACAACCGATGGCTAAACTCGAAAAAATTGCCGGGAAAATAGTTCCGCCACGCCAGCCCATCGCAAAACCAAGGTTAGTAACAAATGCTTTAACAAAAGCAATCGACAGTAAAAGGGGAACAGATAAAGTTAATGCTTCATGACTAAAAGGAACAATTCTAAATTCACCTGAAAAAAGGATATCATTACTTAGTAAAGAGCAAATTGCTAGAATTAAGCCAAAGATACCTCCTTGCCAAACTTTGCTTAGTTTAACGTTAATGATCAATGCTGACCAATTTTCAAGCCGGATAAATAACCAACCAAAGGCAATCCCGACAATCATTATCGGAATAGCAGTAAGAAGATTTTCCCATTGCCAGTTAATTGTGTGGTGGTGAATCCCGAAGACACCCTCTTCAGGAAAAAGTTTGAAGACAATGACAGCTCCTAGAATGCCAATAATGACAAGAAAAGATACTATTAGATTTTTTTGTTTCTTACTTCGAAATAATTGACTAAAAAGTGGCGCTGATTCTAGTTGGTGGCGATTAAGCCGATCTTGCCAGATATTATTTTCTTGACCATTGTGGTAGCAAAAGATCGACCATCTTAACCGGTCACCAAGCCAATTAATCATACTGCTGGTTAATACAGTGGTGGAGGCTTCTGGACCGATACTTCCACCAGCGCCAAGAACAAGTAATCCTAAAGTGAATGACTTCCACCAATTGTGATAGTCTAACTTGCCCTGCATTCGGACCTTGGTAAGAACTTCCTCAATTGTTAATGGATAATTACCTAATTTATGGCTAAGGAAACCGATTAGAAAGCCAAATGGTAAACAAATAATAAATGGGTACCAAGTTTTGAATTCGGCTGGAGAATTAAAAAATTCATGCCAAATAATGTTAATGACCCAGTTTACCAAGTTTAAGTATCCCGCTGTTAGGATGCCGATTATTAGACTCCAAATAATGGCATATATTCCAATATTGATTTTCCAATATTCTAGTTTGAATTTCATAGTAGCTCCTTAATTAGTAATGAAAAATCTATTAGTTTAACTTCTACTATATCTTAATCGCTGATTTTAAGGAAGTTAGAGTCAACCAGTTGTGGAGCAATTGCTGGAATTCGTATAATAATAGTAATTAGATCTAGGAAAGAAGTGGGAAAATGGTAAATCGGGTAATGATCCTTGGTAGTATTAATGTTGATTCGATCTATCAGGTGACGCGGTTTCCTCAACCAGGAGAAACAATTGCGGTCAAGCAGAAAAGCTATGCACCGGGTGGTAAGGGCGCTAATCAGGCCGTTGCAGCAGCACGCTCTGGAGCGAAAGTTTCATTTATTGGAGCGGTTGGTGCTGATAATGATGGACAGGAAATGGTCAAAACATTAGCAGAAAATAACGTGGACACAAGTAGGATTGCTGTTGATCCGGATAACGGAACTGGCAGTGCGGTAATCACGGTCGATGAAAATGGCCAGAACGATATTATGGTTTATGGGGGTGCCAATCAGGCAATGACTGTAGTTCAGCTTGACGACTTAGAGCAGGAATTAGCTGGTACAGACTTTATCGTTGCCCAACTAGAAACGCCACAGGAAGTTACGCTAGCTGCTTTCAAGCTTGCCAGGCAACAAAATGTAATAACAATTCTTAATCCGGCTCCCGCAACAGAATTGCTTCCGGAATTGCTGGAGTATACCGACATTATTATCCCGAATGAAACTGAAAGTTCCTTATTAACGGGAATTTCGGTTAATGATGAACCATCAATGCTTCAGAATGCAAAGTTCTTTAAGGCGCATGGGGTAAAAGACACAATTATTACCTTAGGCGAGCAAGGCGTTTTTTACGTAACGGCAGATGGTCACCATGGATTAGTTCCGGCATTTAAAGTAAATCCAGTTGATACCACAGCAGCGGGTGATACGTTTATCGGTGCACTTAGCTCACAGTTAAGCCCTAACCTGGGAAACTTTGAGTCGGCAATAACATACGCCCAACGAGCTTCCAGTTTAGCTGTACAGGGGATGGGCGCAATGCCATCGATTCCGCTTGCTGAGGAAGTTGAGAAAGCATTAGGATAACAAAAACAAAGTCTAAGGGAAGTTGAAGTCCTATAGACTTTGTTTTTTTTAATGAGTCGGTTGATAATTACTTATTAAAAAGTCTTTCATATTTTGGGGATCATGTCCCGTAATATGTTGAAAATCATTAGTAACATCATTCATTAATCCCATTGCGGCTGCTTTATACATGGAAGCTAGTTCATCACCATCGCCTTCAGACCTGTAAATATCGGCAAATTCGCTAATTGATACTGGGTTGTAACCAATTGTGTTACCAGTTACGGTAGTCATAATCTGACTTAGTTCAACCATATTGTAATTTTGTTTCATTGCTAAAAGGTAATTTTGTCCATGATTATAGAGATATGGTTTTACAGCAACGTTTGCAATTGCTTCGGCACTATCTTGACGACTGATAAAGCTCATTGCTTGATCACCAATTGGGTAAATAATATTCTGACGTTTGATGAGTTCAGGAAGATAGGGAATTAGTGGATCAGCATAGAGAGAATTCTTGATAACCGCATACTGGAGTCCGGTACTAGCTAAGCGGGCTGGAAGGTAGGCATAGTAACCGGCCATCTGAAATGGGTTATTCGCTTGGTCGGCAATGAAACTAACGTCTATAATCGTTGATACTCCAGCTTCTTTTACCGCCGTAAGGGTGTTTTCAAATTCATTAATTCGTGTTTGAACCTTGTATGTAAGACTAGGGATATAGATTAAAACATCAATGTTCTGAAATGCTTGGTTCATTGTTGCGGTGTTCTGATAGTCGATTGTTGCAAGTTCATATCCAGCCTTTTTGAAACCAGTAGCTTTGGCGGGAGTGTGGACACCTAAGCGAATATTGTTGATAGGGACTTGCTTACTAAGTTCTTGGACAACAAGACGACCGAGATGACCAGTAGCACCGGTAATTAAATACTTCATGATAATCATCCTTTCTAGAAACGATTGTAACTTTTAAAGTTACGAAAAGCAAATAAAATAAGAGTGATAGAAGTCATTTATGACTTCGTTTTCACGCCCCCGCGAGCGCAAATAGGGTTCCAGAGTTCGGTTATACCGGACACTGGAACCCATTTGCGTACCGCGCTGTTCGTATTTGAACTTGGTAAAAGTACTTATGTCACAATCGCTCTCTAATATTTAAATTCTTTTCGGCTCACCATAAGCATATCCCTGACGTAGGTTGATATTAAGCTGGTCGGCTAAAGCAACTTGATCAGCATTTTCGACTTTACCTACGATTGGGACGGTTCCTTCTTTGCTGGCGAATCGCTGCCATTGAGCGAGAGTAATATCAATCCAGTGGGAAGGCGATTTCTTAAACGAGTGGATATCGAATTTAAGAAAATCAGTATATGGAAGATAGGGTTTAATAATCCGGTAGGTTTTCTTAGAAGAATCAACGTTTTCGATCGTTATTTTGATAAGAGAATGGTCGATTTGCTTTAATACCTTTAACACTTTATGGCGTTGAACAAAATTAGCTTGGCAAAGATCGGTAGCGTCAATTTCAATTAGTAATTGCTGGTGATTGATTACCCCGAGAATCCATTTAAAAAAGTAAGCTGCACGGAAATCAGATATTTGACTAACAGTCATATTCAAAGAAAAAAACTTAATATTGGCGATAATCTTGGGATTAATTTTTTTGACGGTGTGAACAATTTTACTTAATGGAAAGTTATTCACATCGGATGGTAATTGCCAACGCTGTATTTGTGAATCAAGTTCACGGAGAAGCAATTCATAACCCTGAATCTTTTGCTGATGATTATAAATCGGCTGGCCAAAGTATTTATATTTATTTGAAAATTCTTGGTCCCGATCAATCCCTTTTTTATTCCGGTAACGAATCCGTGCTTCAATGCAAAGTAAACAGCAACTGAGGGTAAAAATGATAAAGATCCACCAGAAAAATATTTTTAAATCATTCATCAGAACTAACCTTTCGTTTTGGACTAACCCATTTACCGCTTCCGTGGCCCAATACCGTCTTAACTGCTTTAACAAAGGTGGTAACGATTGTTAAGGGATTGACGAGCCATGTAAAGAGGAGGTAAAGGGGCGAGAAAGCAAAGTAGCGTAGTTTGGTCCCGTTAAAATCAAGAATTAACGCGGCTAAAACTTGGAAAAGGCCAGCGATTAACTGGAAACTAACAAAGATCATGCTCATTACAATTCCGTGCCAGACCCGCTCATAATTACCTGTAAGGAAAAATGACGTCATTAAACTAACAAAAATTAAGCTTGTAATCCAAAAGAAAAATGACCAGACGATTGAAAGGGTCGTGTCAACTAACATTGGAATAACAAAGCGAAAGCGCCAAGGATGAGTGATGATCTTGGTAAAATTGGTTAACCAGACCTCGGTTCCACCTTGGGCCCACCGAGTTCGTTGACGGTAAAGATCATGGAATGATTCCGGAACGTTCATGTGAAAGACGATGTCAGGCGCAAACTTGGGAACAACGTTCATGAAGGTATGATCCCAGGCAATGCTGATATCTTCTGTTGCCCGATCCTGGCGAAAACCGCCGACATTAATTAAAAAGTTTCGTCGATACATTGTATTCGCTCCGCTATAAGCATACATTGTGTTATTTACGGCAGTTTGGCTACGTTTGATAATTCCAACAATACTAGAAAATTCAACGGTTTGTGACTTTCCCCACAGCGTTGATCGGTTATAAACATCCATATTAGCCGTAATTGCAGCATAGTTAACGCCATTTGGACTAGTAAAGTATTGCATATACTTAATTAGTGCATCTGGTTCTGGAATCGTATCAGCATCATTGCTAAGAATATATTCCCCTTTAGCAAAAAAGATGCCAATATTAAAGGCATGGGCTTTGCCTTGATTTTCTTCGATCCGAATTACCCGGAGCTGGGGAAATGACTTTTGCATTTGGTGTAATATCTCTGGAGTGCGATCGGTACTTCCATCATCCATTACTAAAATTTCGTAGTTATGGTAATGCAGCTTAGTTAAGAGATATTCAAGGGTACTTTGGATGACAACTTCTTCGTTGTGGGCCGGAATCATGATCGTAATGAATGGTTCGTTTTCTAATTTCGTATTAGGAAGAAGTTCCTCATGATGACGAAAAAGCATGTACGATACCGCACCGAAAAACCAGAACATTGCGCCCAAAATTGGGTAGAGACAAAGAATCAGGGTGATAACAAAGAGAAAGCTTTCCCAAGGTGTAGCTGGATTCAAAGCAGCGTCAAAAATATTAGAAACCATTAGTTGTCGGCCTCCATATTTTTATTGGTGATAACTTCCTTTAACTGGTTCTTGGCAAGGTTTTGTTCAGGTTTTACAGTGTAGTTCCGTAAATGTTGACGTTGCTTTTCGGCACCAAAACGAGCGGTCATAAACTTTTCTGCCGTTTGTCGTTCCCATTGATGTTTAGTGATGTCAAATAATGGCCATTTATCGACTAACCCTCGCGATCGTTGGAACTGGATATATCCCATTGCTAGACAAAAAACGGCGATCATTCCTAAAGCAAAGGTTAAAAAGATTATCAAGAAGTTTAATTCTTGAAATCCTTCAGCGTAATGCCAAAAGAAATGACCGTGTCGTCCGTGAGTCAGGTAGGCTAAATAGGTGGCGCTTGTAATGACAATTGGTGTGAATAGAATTAACCAACAAGCTAGTGCGATCAGTATTTGGCGAATTTTAATTCCCCAGTGACCATGTTCAAAGAAATGGTCCCGATAATTATTACGTGTGCTAGTATTCATAAAATTAAATTGGTAATGAAATCCCCATGATAATCATTACCGTTTCCCCTAGTTAAATGAATAGAAATTTTCCGCAAAAAATTATATCACAAAATTACCATAAAATGGCTAATAAGATAAACGTTGATAGATAGTCGATTATTTCACAAAGATTAAAGGAGAATATGAATTTATTCCCGAGATTTTCCTAGATTAAATTAGCCAGGAGCAGTAAAATTTGAAAGTTATCAAAAATTACAATGAAAAGGTGAAGTTAATTTGGCGATCCAACTTTTTAGCGCAGTTATTTATTTGCCAATAATTGTTATCTGTATGATTATTAGTCAAATTTACTTTGAACGGTATTGGGAATCGTTTCAAGGAAATAAACTAGCAAATTGCGGGTTAGTTGCAGCGATTATGATTACATATTTTATTCAGGAGTTCTGTTTATTACAGCTATCCCTAATTAATATTAATGAAGTTGCCTTTATGCAGGTTGTTTCAGTCACAATGGTCTTCCGTAATGATAAAAATAAGCTTTGGTGGGGACTATTAACGATTACGCCACTATTCGCGAATACGGGTGAAGTTCTTATGGGAATTGAATCAATAAATACTTGGTGGGTTTGGCTTGGTGAGTCAGCAATCTTTCTGTTAATTTGTGGGGCGTTAGTAGAATGGAAAAGAATCTCAATCCGAATTCGCTATCCCTTAGCAATTTTAAGTTTAAGCTTGGTTGAAATCATCTCATTAGGAATTGATAATAATTTTACCGTTGTTAATGTTGCCGCGGCAACGCTTGGTCTCTTGATAATTTTAATTTTTGAAAGTCGTCGGTATGAAAGCGAAATTAGAAATGAAGAAAAGATCAGACTTCTACAAAGGGAAAGTGAACGAGATGACCTTACCGGATTACTTAATTATCGGGCTCTTAGTCAAGAGATTAGTGCATTGACTGAGAATCAAGGTATCCACAGTATTGTAATTGGGGGACTTGATATTGACCATTTTAAGCGGATTAACGATACTTATGGTCACTTTGTAGGGAATGAGGTCCTTAACTACTTTTCAACGATATTTCGTAAAGAGATTCATGAAGCTTTTCCTGAACATGGGTATGTCTACCGTTTTGGCGGCGAAGAATTTACAATCGTTGTTTCTAACCATTCGATTGAGGAAGTTTATACCCTCCTTCAAACAATTGAAAAGCAATTCAGTGAGCGACCCATCGTTACTAAAGAAGGAGTCAAAATTACAATCAGCTTTTCTTGCAGTTTAACTAATCATTTGAATGGTGAATTGCTCGATTTGACCTTGAAGCGCGCTGATAAAATGTTGTATAGTGTAAAGAATAATGGGCGTGGCTGGATCGTGACCGATCACCATGGTATGCCAGAAGAGAACGTCGCAATAAATTGATAAGACAACAAAAAGTAAAGTGAATGAGTGATAAAAATTATAACTAGTAGTGAGAAATTACATAATATCTTTCAGCCGATTTTTCAAGTTGACCACGAGATGAACGCTAAAGTTAATACGTACGAAATGTTAATGCGGGACTCATCAGGAGCATTTCCGGGAATGGATTTTTTAAATAGTCTTACCACCCCAGAAGGAAACGAACAGTGGATCGCTATTAGTAGGAAGTCTCTCGCCACGGCCTTGACCTCACATTCCGAATGCAAAATTTATATTAATTTAGAACCATGCCAAATGGAATTCGATAGTGTTTGGCAATTTCTGGAAGAGGTTCATGAGCAATACGGCTCTCAAGTAGCAATTGAGATTACGAAAAGGCGAGAGACAATTCACAGTCTTGATTACCTTGATGAAAAGATTATTCGTTTAAAGAAGATGGGGTTTGAATTAGCAATTGACGATGTTTGTGCAGGAAGTAATAGTTATGCATTTATCGTTCGTCAGTTAAAAGCAATTCAACGAATTAAATTATCACTATTAGTTTTCAAGAATGAAGATCATGAAACAACACGTGATTTTGTTAATGCCTGGTTAACCTTCGCTACCCGCCATCACCTTGATTTTGTAATTGAGGGGATTGCTGATCGCCAGCTTGCTGAAACTTTCGCCGGTAATCCGACTGTTCTCCAACAAGGCTTTTACTGGGGTAAAGGTTCAGCAGAAATTTAATGTAGTCCGAAAAGGCATCAGAGCTCGACTAGCAAGTCGGTTTCTGATGCTTTTTGATATTTAATAAAGAAAAGTCCCGAATTATGGTTGATCACCGTAACTCGGAACTTTTAACTTAATAGCAAGGTTTATGCTCTGAAACTATTTCTACTGCAACAGAGCCAAAACGTGTTCGCCGTGACCGCAACTTCCGCCTAGCTATCCCGTCCTTGATTGTAAACAATCATCGTCCGGGATTTTCTAGTGCTCAGTTGCTAATTCGTCACGGCTCACACTCTACTTGTCATACTCCTCAATCTTGAAATCGTGGTCGGTGAGGGTGGCGGTGGTGAGGCTACCGTTCTTTGGACGGACGGTGACATCGTATTTACCGCCACCAAATTTTTCAACAAGGCTTAAGAGGGTATTTCCATGGCTTACCCACAGAACGTTGGCATCTTCAGGAAGATCAGCATGCCGGATCAAGTCAAGTCCTTTATTCATTCGTTCCCAATATTCCTGATTATTTTCCGCATCGTGGAATGGATCGGCTTCCTTCAGCCAATCCTTCGCTTGACCGATGGAACTAGCAAGAACAATTTCCTTAAACGTATTGTAACCATGTGGAGCACCAGCGTTATACCAAGCTAAGTCCATATTCGTTCCCTCATAAGAACCATAAAACTCCTCACGGAAATATGGGGCAATGACTGGTGAATGCACGGAATCAGCTTGGTTCAAATCGAGAATCTCTTGAATAGTTTCCATTGCCCGTGTTGTGTCACTACAAAAAGCCGCGTCAAAGTGAATCTCTTTCAGCCGCTCGCCAGCTTTCTTCGCGTCTTGCTTTCCCTTTTCAGTCAACGGTGAATTACTCCATCCCTGAAGCTTATTATAAATGTTGTAATATGTTTGACCATGTCGTACTAAGTAGATATTTAATTTTGTCATGACCCATCCTCCGTTCTTCTGCAATCTCCTTAATTATAGCGCTACCATTAGCGATTTAGAAGCGGAACCAATTCTTTGAAATTGCTTATTCTCATTTTCACAGTTTCTTCATATTTTCCCATTATTCTTAAAACCAAGATGAAGGAAGGGATTATTAATGATATTAAAAGAAACTACTTCTCAACCTAACATTGTCGCGGCTAAAATCATTGCCATGAGTGCCAAAAAAGTTACCGTAGTGACGGAAGAAGGCCACTTATTGGTAATTCCATTGACCAAGGAATACCGGCAGGACAAAACGATGCTTGAATCCTTAAAAGACATTCTTCGTGCTGGAATTTGGATTCCTGTCAACAAGAAGTTACGCAAGTTATTCAGTCATGACTGGTTAGTAGAACCTGAACCGGCTCCGGTTAAGGTAAATAAATAATTAAATTTTGACAACAATCTTTCTTAGATAAATGTTTCTCGATTGATCTGTGATAGAATGGCTATTGATTTGCTAGTTTTGCTAGCACTAAATAACTATTAAATCTCGATTGCGAGGAACATTCCTAATGAAAAAACTAAGCAAATTCGTGGACACTAGGATCGGGTTCTTCACCCTTCTAGTAGTCCTTTTTTGGTTAAAGACATTATTTGCTTACTTTACTGACTTTAAATTAGGAGCAGAAGGCATTTTTCAATACCTGATTCTGCTAATTAATCCGTTACCAATTACCGCATTAATTTACAGTATTGCCTTTTACTTTAAGCGCTCCCGCTTTTTCTACCCAGTTCTAATGGGATTAGATATTGCTAACACGCTTTTACTGTACCTAAACGTCATCTATTATCGTGAATTTACTGACTTTATGACAATTGCAACCATGACTGGTTATTCAAAGGTTAATCAGGGACTAAGTGGCAGTTCACTAGCCCTCACCAACATTCACGATCTTTTTTATTGGCTTGATATTGTCGTCATTATCATTCTAATGCTATTGCACAAGATCCACTTTGATCCTCGTGCTATCAGCAGTAAATTAGCCTTTGCGTTTACTTCAATGGCATTAACTCTTTTTGGCATTAACCTTTCATTTGCCGAAATGAGCCGACCACAATTACTTACCCGGACGTTCGACCGAACTTACATTGTTAAGTATCTTGGAATTGATGCGTTTACCGGGTATGATGTTTTGAAATCACAACATATTAACAAAATGCGGCAAAGTGCCACAAAATCAGAGTTGCTAAAAGTTAAAAAGTTTACTGATAAACATTATGCATCCCCGAATCCCAAAATGTACGGGATCGCTAAGGGACGCAATGTTATTGTTATCCACCTTGAAAGTTTCCAACAATTCTTAATTGATAAAAAAGTTAACGGGCAAGAAGTTACCCCATTCCTAAACTCCTTATATCATGGCAATGATACTTACGCATTCGATAACTTCTTCCACCAAGTTGGTCAAGGAAAGACCAGTGATGCTGAAAATATGCTTGAAACCAGTACATTTGGGCTTCCTCAAGGGTCACTTTTTGCTACTCTTGGTAGTGATAATACTTTCCAGGGAGCGCCAGCAATTCTAAATCAACGAGCTGGCTATACTAGCGCAGTCTTTCACGGTAACGTTGCCAGTTTCTGGAACCGGAACAACGTATACAAAAACTTAGGATACCAATACTTCTTCGACGCAAGCTACTATGATACTTCTGGTGATAAGGCAACGGGATATGGTCTTAAGGATAAGCTGCTTTTTAAGAACTCCATTAACTACTTGCAAAACTTACAGCAGCCGTTCTATACCAAGTTCATCACTGTTACTAACCACTTCCCATACAGCTTGGACGATGAGGATAAGGATCCTAATTTTCAAACTACCAATACCGGCAACACTACTGTTGACAACTATTTCGTGACAGCCCATTATCTCGATCAATCACTTGCTGAATTCTTTGCTTACCTGCAAAAGACCGGGTTAGATAAAAACTCAGTGATCATGATTTATGGTGACCATTACGGAATTTCGAATTCTGAAAATAAGGCTTTAGCAACCGCCCTTGATCGTAATCCAGATGATTGGACTGACTTTGATAATACTCAACTTCAGCGAGTACCATTAATGTTTGTTATCCCTGGCTCTGGCGGTCACGGAGGAATTTATCACCAATATGGTGGCGAGGTTGATGTCTTACCGACCCTGCTTCACCTTCTTGGGATTAGTACCAAGCGGTATATCCAGTTTGGTACCGACCTCTTCTCTAGTCAGCACAGTCAGGTTGTTGCTTTCCGTAATCATGATTTCGTGACTCCACGTTTCTCCAGCATTAGCGGAACAATTTACGATAATAAGACTGGTAAAATCGCTGAATTAACTGCAAAGCAAAAGAAACAGCTAAAGAAAGATCGCAAGCTTGTTAATACCGAATTATCGCTTTCCGATTCCTTAAACGAAAAGAACCTTCTTCGTTTCTACCATCCAAAGGGCTTCAAGAAAGTTAACCCTGCGGACTACAATTATTCCAATGGTTTGAAGCGCGAAAAACGGATCGAAAAGAAATTAGGAGATAAGTCAACCAGTATCTTCTCGAAGAATGGCGATCGTTCAACCGTTGATGATTACTCAACCGACGCACCTGAACAAAACCACTCTTCAACTGATTCTAACCGAATTAAAATTACTAACCCGGATGGGAATAACAAATAGAGTGTGAGCCAGCAGAGCGTGAAGCCGTAAAGAGCTCCCGGATGATAACGATTTCTCTCGACGAGGGCGACTTGCGCCTAGGAGAGAGGTCGTTATCTTGAGGGAGCTTAGGCTGAACGCGTTTCGACTAAGTTACAGTAGGACACGTTAGCTCTAGCAAGTCCCTGGCAAACACGTTTTGACAATGTTGCCTAAGGCGGAAGCTGCGGTCACGACGAACGCATTTAATAGAGTGTGAGCCCGTTAAAACCTTCCGGTGGCTAACGATTTCTCCGCTGAACGGTGTCTTGTCGTCGGAGGCGGAGGTCGTTAGCTCGAGGAAGGTTAGGGCGAGCCGATCTCGACTATATTGCCTAGAACATTAGCTCTAGCAAGTCGAATACGTTTCTACTCTGCTACAAAATTCAAAAACCACCGAACTACAACCTAAATTGTAGTCCGGTGGTTTTTGCTTTGTTATGTAGTTCAACTTTTACTGTATCATAATCAAAACTTGTTCAGCCTAAGCTCCCTTAAGATAACGATCGCCGCCTCCGTCTAATTAGTCCAGTCTCGATTGTCTTCCAATCATCGACCGAACTTCCTAGTACTCGGTGGCTAATTCGTCGCGGCTTACACTCTAATTAATTCCAAATTCTCTGCCAAAGGTTTCCGCGGTTGATTGTTTCGGTACTCTGTAACGGAATAGCGAGAGGCTTATTATCAACGGTTCTGATGTCAGAGCCAGTAACTGCGATAGTTCCAAGTCGTTCACCCTTCTTAACCGGTGCCTTCAACCTTGCTTTATGGTTAGTTAAGTGCTTGTAATAACGAGGCTGAATGGTATACTGGGCAGTCTTTTGCATCTGCCATACCGTAAATGAATGTGGTCCAACGGTTAGCATCCGTTTAGTACCATTAGAAACCCGCTTTTGTAATTGCTTTTTATTCAGTGTTAGCACTTGTTGGTGAGCATTTTGAATAAAGTACTGATACAATTTCTGCGTTTGCGTAAATCGAGCATCCTTATCCTTACCGTTAGCATGAAGAACAACAGTAATTAGTCGATGTCCCTGGTAAATTCCTGTACTAGCAAAACAAGCTCCCGCAGCATCAGAAGTCCCGGTCTTTAGACCATCAATTTGCACACCCTCAACGGTATATTTACCACCAGGAAGCATCTTATTCAGGTTTTCAACTTCCTTTGTCTTCCCCTTGGCAATTGTAAACTGAGCTTTAGGTTGACTTGTAACTTTTAGAACACTTGGGTAGTGTTTAACCAAGTACTGCGACAGTAAAGCAACATCCCGTGCAGTCATCGAATTTTCAGCGTTATTACTGATTCCCGCTTGCTTTAATCCTTTCAGGTCACCATTCTTCAACCCAACTGGATTAACAATCGTGGCATCGGTAATTCCTATTTGCCGAGCCTTCTTCTGCATTTTTTCGTTAAACTGTTTAATGGTGCTTCCATCAGCGGTTGCTAATGCCAAGGCCGCCCCATCAGCAGATTTAATCAGAGTTGTATTAAAAAGCTCACGAACCGTGTATGATTGTCCAGCTTGCAACCCAATTGCAGAATAGTTTGAATCGTTAGAAACATCAGCGATCTTTTTACTAATCTTTACTTTGGTATTCCACGTAAGCTGGTGATGATTAATCTCATCTTCAATCACACTTACCGTTAATAGCTTACTAATTGAAGCAATCGGCAGCTTTTCCTCACTATTTTGTTGATAAATAATCTGCCCCGTATCAGCGTCGATCATAATTGCAGATCGACTATCGATCACCTGAGCAGCAGATGCTGTTTGTGGTCTAGCAACCACACAACAAATCATCAGTAACAATGTCGAAAGAAAAGCAATAACCTTTTTCATTTTTATTCTCCAATCAGTTGCCTTTAACCAACTATTTCAACTTTTGTCCCCACTGGTAAATTCTCTTCCATCCATTTAGCGTCTGCCACTGACAACCGAATACAGCCATGTGAGCCTGTGAACTTTCCTAACTTAGCAGCTTCCTTTTTATTATATGACCCGTCTGCATTTGTTGGAACACTGTGGAATAAATATTCTCCATGGTTTAACCAGGAAGTATAGTAGTTAGCGCCTTCCTTTAATCGCGCGTTATAAAAACTATTTCCCCGTTCCTGTTGAACATAAAAAGTACCCGTTGGTGTCATACTTTTCATTTTACCTGTTTTAGGATCTTTTTTATAAATCCCACCAGTTGAATACATAGTGTAGATCACGTGATTACCATCATATAAATACGTGCGGTTAGTCCTTAAATTGACCTTAATCCACAAGTGCTTAACCTTGCTCAAATCAGGATATGCCTTTGTTTCAGAAGACTTTTGCCAATCAATTGGTGTCCGCATCTGACTGCTAGAATTAGAAGATGCTGCCGACTTTTGTGCAACTGTTTTTGTAACGGTAGTAGCTGCCGTACTCCCCTGATCATTTGCACTAGTTTTCAGGCTGGAATGAACACCAAAAATAGCAATAAGTAGGCAGAATAACGCATAAATAACGTATCTACTTTTTTTCATTGATTTTACCTTACCCCTTTTAATTCAACTACCAATAAAATCATTTCTATTATATTATAGACTATTAGATAATCAATCGTCTTTTTAATGAATAATACGAGGTAACAAAATGCGTCAAAATTTGAAAATTAGCTATCTTACCGCAATTTTCTTTTTTATCGTTGCAGTGATTTGTGCTAACTTAATTTAATTGGAGATCAGCCCTATGCAAAGTATTAATAGTCTTTTTAGCAATCTTTGGACATACATTGTCACCCACAAATGGTCAAAGGATATTCTGCGAGGAAACATCCTCTTTATTTCTCTCGTAATCATCTATGATCTGTGTCATTTTCAATTAGCGATTATCACATGGGGGATCTTCTTTAAATTTTGGATTATTCTCAACATCTGTTACCTTTTTAAATTATTTCTTGATCTATTTTAGCGACCCTAAAATTGAGGAAGCTGGGAATCAAGCTTCTTAAGAGTCCGTATGGCTAGTCGAGGTTCGATTAGAACCGTTCTCCGTTCGTAACTAGACACTAGGGCTCTGCTTGATTCCCGCAATTAGACTCTATAGATTCGGAGATCGCTAAATATGGATAGAGGATGAGAAAAAACTTGACGTTTTTTCCCATCCTCTTTGCTTTTTTCAATCTTCTGCACTTATGCCTAATCGCTGGAATTAACCAATTTTCATTGATGAACTGTGCGTTGCCAGCCGCTTATTCGGGTAAAGTTTCTTAGCAAGGGCAGTAATTGCAGTCGGCGCTTCGCCAAAAGCAGTTGCAATAAGTGCAGTCTTTCCAGGATAGGTAATCCCATCCCCAATCGCATAAACATTTTCAATATTTGTTTGCATCGTTGAATCAACCTTAATCAAGTTTCGTTCTGCGGCTAGATCAAGCGACCATTGATCAAGTGCCGCATTATTGGACGTAAAGCCATAGTTAACCACAAGCCGATCAACGTTCAAACTTGTCATTTCATCGCTTCGCATCTTCTTTAGTTTCAACGTAACGGATCGATCATCTTCCACTTGAAGTTCCTTTGGCAAAAATGGTGTAACCAGATCCACGCTTGACTTCTTTAAAAGCGAAACAGAATGTTCCATCCCCCGAAACTGATCCCGACGGTGAACTAACGAAACCTGCTTAGCTACGGGTTCAAGCATTAAAGCAATGTCAATTGCTGAATTCCCGCCTCCTAGGACAGCTACTCGTTTATTAACAAAGTCATCGCGGTGAGTAACAAAGTAGTGAAGCTGGTGTCCTTCAATTTCATCTGCTCCATCAAGAGCTAATTTTCGGGGCTTAAATGCACCGTTTCCTAATGCAATCACAATTGCCCGGGAATGCGAAATGCGATCAGCACTCTTAACTGTAAACGTTCCATCTGCTTCCTTTACAACGTCCTCAACAGTCTCACCTGTAAACTGGTCAACCGGAGCCACAGCAAGTTGCTTTTGAAGCTGACTTACTAGTTCATGTCCCGTAACTCCCGGAAGTCCCGCAACGTCCCAGATTTGTTTTTCCGGATAAAGAGCATTAACTTGACCGCCAAGTTGGGGCAAACTTTCAATCAATTGGGCGTTTAATTCATGGAGTCCACAATAAAATGCCGCAAACATTCCTGCGGGACCGCCACCAATAATTGTAATGTCATACATCTTTGCCATTCGTAATGGCTCCTCTCTGTTCTTTTTTCTTATTGTAATTGATTTTTACTAAAATTAAAATTGCGGGGTCTTCATCATTTAGCTATTATTGAAATAAATAACTAGCTAAATGGAGGAAAATATCATGGCCACTAAAAAAATGATCTTGGACCTAGATATCGGGGTCGATGATGCGTTAGCTCTTGCGTATGCAATTGCTGACCCACAGATTGACTTAATTGGGATTGTTGCTTCTTATGGTAATAACTTACTAGAACAAACCGCTAAAAATTCATTACAGCTTCTTGAATTACTCGGCCAAGATGTTCCTGTTTTTAAGGGCCTTAGCCATTCAAGTACTACTGATCATTTCAATGTCATGCAAGTCAGCAAGGAGATCCACGGAAGCAACGGAATTGGTGATATTTCACTCTCCGAACCGCGCCATCAAGTTCAAGAAAAAGATGGTGTCGACTTTATCATTGAGGCGGCCCACCAGTACAGCAAAGATCTCATTATCGTTCCTACTGGCCCATTGACAAATCTTGCTGCTGCACTACATCGGGATCCACAGATTAGCCAATTAATCGGTAATATTACTTTAATGGGTGGTGCGCTAACGGTCGAAGGAAACGTTAGCGATGTTGCCGAGGCGAATATCAATCAAGACGCCGAAGCAGCTAACGAGGTTTTTACCAGTCCATTACCAATTACAATGGTCGGCCTTGACGTTACTTTACGGACCCTCCTCACGAAAAAAGAAACTCAGCAGTGGCGCAATTTGGGAACACGGGCTGGAATTGCTTATGCTGATCTTACCGACTTCTACATTGATGCCTATTACCGGTTAGGAATTGATAAGCGTGGCTGTGCAATTCATGATCCATTGGCAGTTGGCGTGGCAATTGACCCATCATTTGTAACCACCCTTGCCCTGCCAATGAAGGTTATTACCAATAAGCATAATTATGCCCGAACAATCGGTGATAAAACACGGCTGAATGAACCCCACCCAAATGTTAAGGTGGCAATTAACGTTAACCAAGAACGATTTGTTTCCGTCTTTATGAACCACCTGACTAATCTTTTAGCTAATCACTAAATTAACTGTCGAAGAACCCATTTTTGTTGTATGATGGTAATAATAAAAGAAAATTATATGTCTGGGGTGCCACTTGGCTGAGATTAGACCCATTGAACCTGTCTAGATAATGCTAGCGAAGGAAGCGCGTTTTTAATCGACCATTTAAGGAACCATGGCATTTTTTGTCACGGTTCTTTTTCTTTCCCCAAGAAAGGAATCATTATGTTTCATCAATTTCATTTAAAGGACATTATTCTCTTAGCAATCATCGGGATCGTTTTTGGAGTGATCTACTTAGCAACTGGTCTGCTCTACAACGGCTTAACAATTGCCCTGACTCCCTTTGGCTATGGACCAATGGCTAACGATATTACATTAGGTATTTGGTGTATGGCTGGTCCGTTAGCTGGTTTTATGCTCCGTCTTCCTGGTGCCTCATTTCTCGGTGAATTTCTCAGTGCCGTTGTGGAGATGCTCCTCGGTGATCAATGGGGTGTGACCACTCTGCTCTCAGGGCTGGTTCAAGGGATCGGGACTGAGCTCGGTTTTACCTTAACGCTTTATAAAATATACAATTGGGTGACCTTACTCCTCTCCGCAACCACTACCACGATTCTGACATTTGCCTGGGACTGGTTCCGCAATGGTTACAGCCATTTTCCATTTTCAATGTTAATTGTGATGCTGATTGTTCGCTGGTTATCAATGTTTTTCTTTACTGGCATCCTTGTTAAGCTCATTGTTAACCTATTAAACAGAAGTCACGTTCTTCCGAGGTAAAACAAATGGAATCAATCGCTATTCAACACCTGACATTTTCATATGAGGACGGTCAGCCGATCCTTAATGACGTCTCCCTTGAATTACCACTTCATACTTCAATCATCTTTAGCGGGTCCGTTGGCAGTGGAAAAACAACCCTGCTGAAGTTGATCGCTGGCTTGCTTCCAAAATATGGTGGCAGCTGTTCAGGAAAAGTTGCCATTCCCCACGGGCAACGAATTGGAATGCTCTTTCAAGATCCAGCGATGCAATTCACGATGGATACCCCGCAACATGAATTAGAGTTTACCCTAGAGAATCTTCAAGTTCCCCACGAAGAAATCAACAAGCAGGTAAAGAGTGCCCTAAGCTTTGTCGGCTTAGAGAAACTTGCTCAGCAAAAACTAACTACCCTTTCTGGCGGTCAATTACAGCGAGTTGCGTTGGCAATTACAATTGCTATGAAGGCAGAGATCATTCTACTAGACGAACCTTTTTCAAGTATTGATGAAGCTAACCGACAGTTTCTCCTTCAAAAGCTAACCCAACTACAAAATGAAAATGGCACAACGATCATTATCAGCGATCACGATCTCCATAATTACCAAAAGTTTAGTCAGCTTGTTGTTCAGTTTCACAATTCTAAAGTCACTCTACTGTCACACCATGATAGTTTGATGCTTTTAGAAAATGCTAATCACCAACATAGGAACAGACTCACCACTAAGGTTCCGCCGCTAACTGCTAATATCGTTATGGAATTAAAAGATTATGCTGTAAGCCGTAATCAAACTTCCCTTATTAGGCCCACCAGTTTAAATATCATTCAGAACAAAATCACCTTATTAACTGGTCCTAGTGGTGCGGGAAAATCAACTCTCCTCAAATCAATTGCTAAGCTAACTCCTTATCAGGGGGAAATAACATATAAGGGGCAAAATATCCAAAAAATATTCCCCGGGAAATATTATTCCAAGGTCGGTCTAATCTTCCAAGAAACTAATCAGCAATTCTTAAACGTTACTGTCGGTGAAGAATTACTGTTAAGCCTCAAGAATGGTCATAATCCGTTTCTAACTCGAAAGACGGTAACAGAACTTTTAGCAATGGTCGGTTTACCTGACATTAGTCAAAGAATTATTTATTCACTGAGTGGTGGTCAGCGAAAACTCATCCAAAACCTTGTCATGTTGGTAATGGGACAGGAAATTTTGCTAATGGATGAGCCTTTTACTGGCCTCGATCATCAATCACTACAAAAGTTACTGGCACTTATTGAACAAAGTAAGCAATCCTTTCCACAAACGTTGCTAATTGTGAGTCACCAATTGGATTACTTAGCTGGCGTAGTTGATTATCACCTTAACCTTACTAATCAGCAGCTTTCATACCAAGGAGGATCACAAAATGAATCCCAGTATTAAACTTCTCCTCCTTCTCCTCATTTCACTTGAGATTAGCTTTACAAATCAGCTTTATGTAAACCTAATTTTGATCGTCTGTCTTTTGCTCGTTCTTCTTTTTCACCACCTAACATGGCGTCGCTTTATGTGGCTAATGCTAATTCCTTTAATTCCTGGAATTGCAGTTCTGATCACTATTGGTGGATATGGTCCAGGGCATAGTTGGCTTACTGGATGGAGTATGGTAAGCCGTTTTTACGTTTATGTTTTTGCTGGTGGGGTAATGACCTTTACAACCTCAACTCTTGCCCTAGCGCGATCATTAGAACAGAACTGTCATCTCCCCAGTAAGTTTGCCTATGGTACTTTAGCAGCATTAAATATTTTGCCGCGGATTAAGCAAACCGTTATCTCAATTAGGATTGCTGGAAGAATGCGCGGGACTAACCTTCACTGGTGGTCACCAACCCTTTACTTCAAAGCAATCCTTTCAGCTATTAGGTGGTCAGATCAACTGGCTCAGGCAATGGAGACTCACGGTTTCCGTGAAGGACAGCCACGGACTCACACTGTCCAAATCCCAATTTCTTGGTCTGATTGGATAATTTTCATCGTTAGTATCATCATTCTTCAAGTTCTGCTAATTGCACTCCCGCAATAGATCAGGCATAATGAAGAAAAATGATTGGAGATTTTTTCATTATGAATAACGATATTAGTTTATCAAAACGAATCATTGGGGCTCTTTCGTACCTCAGTATTCTTTTTCTTCCGGTAATTTTTCCGCTAATTGTCTGGATTGTTGCTGGAAGCGATAATCCCTGGGTTAAACACCAGGCTAAGTTAGCCTTTTGGACGCAGATTTTCCCATTACTGTACATTATCTTCTGCTTCCTCTTCATTAGCGTAGCAGCTTGGCATTCAATAATTACCAACCTAGGTGCATTCAGTGGGATCCTCTTAACCTTTGCACTGTTAATTGCGTTAATCCTCTATATTTACAATATTGCAATGGCAGTGAAAGTTCTTCTTGGTCGTGAATAGTTTAGCAGTCTTTTAGAAGGAGCTGAGTAAGTAAATGAACACGATTTTTACAATCTTTCTATTACTGACTGCCGTTGTCATCGCTAATATCATTCACCTAATTTATCCGAAAATCCCACTATCAATTTATCAGATCGTAGCCGGGATTTTAATGGCATCCCTGCCAACCACCGCCACTGATTTTACAATGCATCCAGAGTTATTCATGATGGCGGTTATTGCTCCATTAATGTTTAATGACGGTCAAAATCAGTCTTTCAGAGTTTTATCAAAAAACGTTAGAAATATCCTGTCGCTAAGTGTCGGCTTTGCGCTTGTTGCTGTAATTATTATCGGGGCAACTCTTCACTTAGCTTTCCCCAAGCTGTTTACTCTGCCGCTTGCCTTTATGCTAGCGGCAATTATTACGCCAACCGATGCTGTTGCTGTCAAGTCGTTAACCACTAACGTAATGATGCCTGAAAATGTTAATACGACTTTGGAGGTTGAGTCTCTCTTTAACGATGCTTCAGGAATCGTTCTGTTGGATCTCGCGCTTGCTGCTTTTACCTCTGGGACTTTTTCACTTGCTCACGGGATCTGGTACTTCTCTTACGTTTTCTTCGGTGGAATCATCTTCGGGGCAATCTTGGGTAACCTTTTGATTACTCTGCGGATGAAATTAATGAGTCGGCACGTTGATATCGGTTCAATTGTGATCCCGATTAACGTTATGACGCCAGTTGTTATCTACTGGTTAGCTGAAGAATGTCACTTTTCCGGGATTTTAGCGGTTGTCTCCGCAGGGGTTGTTCATAGTATTCTCTATGACCGATTACGTTTAACTTCCGCTAAGGTCCAAATGGCAACAAAAACAATCTGGTCAATTATTAGTGATGCATTAAACGGAATTGTCTTTGTCCTCTTGGGATTATTAATTCCTCAAGTAATTGGTCGAACAACACCCGCTAACCTCTTAAAACTAATTAGTCTCTCGGTAGTCCTTTTCCTAATAATGTTAATTCTTCGGTATGCTTGGGCTCGCTGGCGGTTAGTTAACCTCCATTCACCAAAGGAAGAGCTTAACCGTGATAGTTGGTTGCTTGCTCTAGGGGGCGTTCACGGTACCATCACACTTTCTTTAGCGTTCTCCCTACCGATTATTGTTAGCGGTCATCAATTTGCTTTCCGGAACTCAATTATCCTCATCTCGGCATTAGTAATTCTAACCAGTATCATTGTCGGCGCAATTGCCTTTCCAATGATTCTTCCACGAAAAGCCAACGATTACAGTGCAGCAGAATTTCATAGTGCCCTAGTAAAAACGGTTCAACACGCAATTAATGAGCTAAAATCAAATACTGAAGATCGGGCTGAAAAAGCGATCATTATGGATCAGTTAAGCAGCCAGATGACCCAGTATCACCGTATCAATACAGATGTTTTTGAGAAAATCGCTCGTAAGTCTCATCAATTAGAACTAGAGGTCATCGAGCAACTTGCTGAAGAGGAAAAAATCTCTGAACGCCAAGCAGAATGGTATTCCCGAATTGTCGCTCGTTCAATTTATAACACTGGAAATCATACTTTCATGTCCTTTATTTCCACTGTTATTCACCGAATTAAGTGGCGAATTATCCGGCACCGTAACGGCAAAGTCCAAGCGCAACATCGTCGTCAGCTTGAACAGCACCAACTTCATCCTGACCAGTTTTTATCATTTAAAGAAGTTTTCAACCTTCTTAACCAACGTGTTAATAAATACCTTGATACAATTCAAACCCCTAAAAACGTTAATGAAATTACAATGATTCGTCGAGCTTACCTTCAACGATCGCACTTCTTCAACCGTGATTCACGAGTTGATGCCGATAGAATAAACGCTCTCTTTGTCGAAGCGTTTCAGTTAGAGCACTCGTATGTTCAACAATGTCTCGTTGACGGTAAATTCTCCCAATCACTTGCGAACGCGCTTAATGAACAAATTTCAACTGATGAACTTGTAATGGTCCAATCAATGGAATAAAAATGAAGCTGGAAATCAAGCTTTTTAAGAGTCCGTATGGCTAGTCGAGAACGGAGGTTGGTTCGATTAGAACCGTTCTCCGTTCGTAACTAGACACTAGGGCTTTGCTTGATTCCCGCGATTAAACTCAGTAAATTTGTAAACTATCGGTAATAGCGAGAGGCTGAGAAAAAACGTTTTGTTTTTTCTCAGCCTCTCAATTATTTAAAGTGATAAAATCAATCCAATTACCGCTGGAATAAATTGGAATAACCAAATTTTCTTTGTAGCAGTTAAGGCACCGTATAACCCAACGACTGCAACGAAAATAAGTAATAAGCGTCCTACCATGATCGCCGTGATCCCCGGGAAGATAAACTGACTAATAATTAATAACGCTCCAAGCATCCCGTTGTAGATTCCCTGATTAGCCATTGAAATTCTCGCAACCTTTTGCCGGAGAAAAGATTCTTCCATGTCAAACGCTTTAGCCTGTTTGGCAGGACTAGCAAACATTTCCAGTACCATAATTCCCAGATGTTCAATTCCAATTAAGATTGTAACGATTTCAAATGCAATTCCCAATTTTTGATTCTCCTATCCGTTTTTGCTTTAACGGTTAATTATAACATTGTTGAAATGAGCTTCCACCTAGATGAAGTTCTACTGTCACAGAGTCAAAACGTGTTCGCCGTGACCGCAACTTCTGGCTAGGTAGCTCCTACTGCAACATAGACCAAACGTGCTCAGCCTAAACTTCCTCGAGCTAATGACCTCCACCTCCGACGACTTACCGCCGTTCGGTGGAGAAATCGTTAGCCACCGGAAGTTTTTAACGGCTTCACAATCTACTTTAAACGTGCTTCGCCCGAGTTTCCTAGAGCTAGCGACCTCCTTCCTAGGCGCAAGTCGCCTTCGTCAGGAGAAATCGCTAGCTTTCCGGAAACTCTTTGGAGCGAAGGCACTCTATCTTACATACCTTCCCAAAAATTTCTCAAGATGGTGGCGGTAGGATTGGGGAGCGTGGGCGAAGGAAGAAGCGTGGGAGGCACCGTTAACAATCCATAATTGCTTAGGTCCTTGAGTAGCCCGATAGTTGGCATACACCATGTCGGTTGGGACAAAATGATCGTTACTCCCATGGATGAAGAGCATTGGCAAATGATTATGGTGCAGACTATTAACGGAGCTAGCCTCCCCAGTAAAGAAGCCGTTACGAACTCGATTAATTAAGCTAAGAGTTTTAATTAATGGCCAACGAATTGGTGTTGGAATGTTATATAAGTTGCCGGCTTCATAGTTAAGTTCATCATTAAGGCTACTGTATCCACAATCTTCAACATAGGCCTTCACCTGTTTTGGCATGTGAATCCCACTTGTCATCATCGTTGTGGCTCCACCCATGCTGACCCCATAAATTACAACTTGGCTATTTTGACCATTATGGGTAATCAGTTTTTGCGTCCACTTACGGACATCATAACGTTCCGGCCAGCCATAGCCAATATATTTCCCCTGACTTTGACCATGTGCACGAGCATCCGGCATCAAAACGTTGTACCCCATCTGGTGAAACAGCGTCGCATACTCGCCCATTTTTTCTTTATTCCCCATAAAGCCATGAAGAATTACCACGTTCTTAGTCGTTTGGTGACTTGCAGGAATATAATCCGCCACCAACCGGTAATCCTTAGTGGCAGATTTCATTGTCCATTGCTGTTTTTTAGCATGTTTAAACCACATCTTCTGGTCATATAGCGGATCACTTTTTTCGATTCGCTGGTTATTATTAACGAATGACTTATGCCCCGGAACCATTCCAACGTGGAAAAAATAAGATCCTGCACCGAAAAGAGTAATTCCAAGCACTACTAATACCGTGACTAAGCCGCGACGTATCCAATGCTTTTGTTTCTTTTTTTGTGAACTCAAAATAATTAACCCCATGTTGCATTTTTATTAACGTTCATGATTTTATCACAGAATATTTTTAATTGCACATTTTTCCACGAAACGTGGCTTCCAATGTTAAAATAAAGGTTAGTATTAAAGGGAGTGACTTGATGTTTCCAGAAAGATTACGTGCCTTACGTAAAGGGCAAAAGATCACATTAAAAGAATTAGCTGAACACCTCAACCAAAACCTCGGTCCTAACGAAAAGCCAAATACCGCTTCACAAATTGGTAACTGGGAACGGGGAATCCGGACGCCATCTTACATTGAAGCCCGCAAGCTTGCCGAGTTCTTTGATGTCAGTCTTGACTACCTTACCGGAAAGTCAGATCGAGACGACTTTGACCTTGCCAAATTATTAATTTCCGCTCGCAATTTAACCTTTAACCAAACTGATATTGGGAGCGATGACCGTTACGAAATTTTCCAACTGATCGATGGTTATTTAAAGGGACGGAATAACCGTCTTGATACTGACAAATTCTATGGAAAACAAGAACAGCTTAATCTAAAGCTAAAGTGAGGAGTTATTATGAATCCAAAGCAACTAAAGAAGCTTAAGAAGCGCGTTAAAAAGGCCCAGAAAACTCTTCAACAGCCCAAATATATTGAAGAACTTACTCAATATCGTGACTTATTTGATCCCTTTCCGGAAGTTAAATTCTTAATTAATAATGCCTTAGAAAGTGACCGCTTACTTAAAAAAGGTCTCTTACCACAACCACTACCCCACCTTCTTCTTCCTGATGACATTCAAGATCAAGTATTTACGTACGTTAACCAGCATTACCCAAAGGGCGATCCCCAGGGTGACGCTTTATGGGATAAATATTCGGCAGCCCTGCCTAAACTTGATAAGGCTCTTCGCAATTTCCGTGACTACCTTGAAGATACTTATGGCATGTGGTCATACGTCAATGCTCCCTTTGCCAAGGCATTAGCGGAATACTTAAATGGTGATCCAGTTCTCGAAATTATGGCTGGAAACGGCTATATCTCTAAGGGAATCCGGAATAATAACCCTACGGAAAAGCTCTTTACTACTGATAGTCAAGCCTGGACTAAGGAGAATGAGACCGGTAAACACCCTGTCACCCAAATTGAAAAGTTAGATGCCATCGAGGCAATTAAAAAATATGGTAATCAGGTTAAATTCGTCATTATGTCTTGGGCACCAGATAAGCAGGAGACCGATTGGGAAGTTCTCCAGCTTCTCAGAAAGGATTACCCAGAAATTAACCTTCTCGTAATCGGTGAGAAGAATGGTGCAACTAATTCAAAGACCTTCTGGCATAATGCTCAGTTAAGTCAGGATGAAGCATTGCAAAAGGTTAACCGGCAACTTCATTCATTCGACTTAATCGACGAGCAAATTTACATCGCAAGGTAACTAAAGACCGCAAACTTTTTAGTGGCGGGTCTTTTTTTGTGGATGCCCTAGTAATTCAAGTTATTATTCGATACAATATTGCAAGTTTGGAATTTTTAAAGAAAGGAAAACTGTCCGGCATTCTGTCGATCAGTAAGGGTTGAATACAATGAAATACCGTCTCCAATCAATTTTATTTGTGTTTGTTGCGTTTATGCTCGGGTGTAATGAATACATGATCGTTGGTGTTCTTCCCGATATTGCACACCAATATCATGATTCATTATCAACGCTTGGACTGCTCGTAACTGTCTTTGCACTTGTTTATGCTATTTTCACCCCGATTATTACATCACTCGCGAACCGCTGGCGACGACACCACGTTTTGCTCGTCTTGATGGTGGTATTTTTTATCGGCAATACCTGGACTGCTCTTGCTAGCAACTTTATTTCAATGCTTTTCTCACGGGTACTAACAGCTACCGTTGCCGGAGCAATTATTTCAATCGTGTTAGTAATGGCTAGCTTTGTAGCTCCACGAGAAAAGCGGGCTAGTCTGGTTTCCTGGGTTTTTGCCGGCTTTAGTATCGCCTCCGTTATTGGGATTCCAATCGGTACGGTAATCAGTACTACTTTCTCGTGGCACGACAGTTTCTGGATGATTTCTGGTTTAACGATTTTTGTCTTTATTTCCTTAATTTGGCTGGTTCCAAAAGACACACCACAATTCAAGAGTACTTTAAGCAAGCAATTCACTCTCTTAAAAGATACTCGGGTCCTCCTTGGGGTTATCTTTATCGTTACGGTCTGTGCCGCTGATTACACTATCTATACTTATATCCGGCCATTAATCACTAATGAAATGGGCTTTAGTAACACCTGGCTAAACTGGTTGCTGTTCGGTATGGGGATCTTCTTTATCATCGGAAATAAGTTTGGTGGCTACATTGCTGATAATGGCGGGATTCATCGGTTAGGCGGAATTTACATTGCAATGACGATCCTCTACCTCCTCTTTGGACCATTACTTTCATTCAAGTGGGTTGCTATTATCATCGTTGCATTACTTTGTGTTGCCTTCTCCTCCTATGGTTCCTCAACCCAGCTAATGTTCCTTGACATTGCTGAAAAAGAGTATCCGCAGTCATTAGATCTTGCCTCATCCCTTAACTCAATCTTCGCTAACATCGGGATTTCTCTTGGATCATTCACCGCTTCTCAAGCCGTGGCCTTTTTGCCGATGCGCAACTTAGGCTACGTCGGTGCGGTTTATGGCCTTGCCGCAACAATCCTCGTCTTAGTTCTAAGTAAGAAATATACTGGAATGCGTTTTTAAAGATCAACATTCATTTTAATAATAGAAAGAAGCTGACGAAAACCAAAGGATTCGTCAGCTTCTTTCTATTATTAAATATTAAAATATTTTTTAGTGGATAAACGTACAATATGCGAATAACAGAAGAACGAACAAAACAAAGTAACCAAAGAAATACCATTCTCTCATTTCGATCACCCCTCGTTATTATTGTAAGCCCTTTCAGTAAAGAAAGCTAGCAATTAGGAAAAAGAAAAAGCGGACCTAGAGCTGCATTAACAACTCTAGGCCCGCTCCGTGTATTGATACTATCTCAGGAAACCAGCCAGTGTCCACTCCGACTATTTCCGGGCACCTCACAATCCGGTGAGTTTTGTGCCCCACATTCGAAATGTCTTATGGTAGCTATTTGGGTTGCTACCAGACCTCTCGACTCATCGCAAAGAATAATCTAACACGAATGAGCTATTTGCGCAAGTCTTATGCCTCTGCTCGTGCTTCCATCACATCGGCAAGATGCTCAGCAAGCCACTCTTGAAGCCGTTCGACAAGGGGATCAATATTTCCTGCCAAGTCAGTTTCGTTAGCTAACTCGTCGATCCGTAGCCCAGACTTATTTACATCTTTGCTCTCCATTACCATATAGAGATTTACCGGGTAACTAATCTCCTTATCCAAAAGCTTGCCGTCTAGCCGTTCAGCTTCTGCCATTGGAATATTGATCAGGTTGGTATCAAGATGAAAAACCACTGGATCACCTTTCTTGACTCTAATAGTGATTTGATACTTTCCTAAATGCCCTGTATCCAGTGCTTCAATCACTGCCTCGATTGCTTTCTTTAACATTGTTTTTTGTTGAACCTTTGATGCGGTTGTCTCATTTTCAGTAATAAGTACCTTGTTTCCAACAACCTGATCTAAATAATCTGCAACTGTTAATTTCATATTCCGTCTCTCCTTACCGGATCAAAAAAATGTGGTTAATCCACCATCCGGAAATGATCAATCAACCACATTTTACTAAAGATCACGGTAAAGCTCAATCAAGCCAATAGATCCGCAATTTGATCCGTTGGAATTCCTGTAATGTATTGCTGGGTACCATTTTCATTTAAAACTTTTGCAATTGCGTCATGGTCATACTTAACTCCCTGAAGTTTGGCCGCTAATTCATTAATATCTTGTGGACCAAAGAAGTCACCATAGAACTTTACGTTCTTAATCACACCATCTTTAACATCAAACCGGGCATCGATTGTTCCCATGTCAAAGTGCTTCCGCCGTTTAATGGTAAATTCAGGAGACTTGCCGTAGACCCAGTCCCAGTTGTTATAGTACTGTTCATAAATCTTATCAATTTCCTTTTGATCTTCTGGAGTAACCACGTATTGCTTATCCTTAATCTCATCTAAGCTATCCACGTGGAAGAGTCCCTTAATCAAGTCATCACGGAAGGTTGGCACATCAATATCCTGATATTCCTTATCAAGGAATGGACGTAAGTTAGTAACCCGTGACCAAACTGACTTAATTCCCTTTGATGCGATCTTATCCTTAGCAACATGGAGGGCATTCGCAACAACGCTCAGATCAACATTTAACATCAATGTACCATGTGAGAATGTCTTGCCATTCCGTGAATACATTGCATTACCAGAAAACTTCTTACCATCAACTAAGATATCATTCCGGCCACTAACTTCTGCAGTCGTTGCCCCCATTTTATGCAAAACATCAACAATTGGTTGGGTAAAGGACTTAAAGTCACCGAATTCTTCACTATCGCTTGGGACAACAAAACTAAAGCAGAGATTGCCGAGATCTTGGTAAACAGCACCACCACCGGAAAGTCGCCGGGTTACCCGGATATTATGCTCCTTAACGTAATCTTGGTTGATTTCTTCAAGAGTATTCTGGTTTCGTCCAACAATGATGCATGGTTCTTCATAGTAAAAAAGCACTAATGGTTCCCGACCAAAATCCTTATCATTCATCAAATACTGTTCGGTTGCCAAGTTCATCCCAATATTGTGGGAAGTCATTGAAACATATCGCATATTAATTGCAACTCCTTTGTGAAGATTCTAACTATTATTAGACTAAATTCGGTAAATTGTCCTTTAATCTACTTTTAAAGTTTAGTCCTATTTGCAACCGTTTTCAATCATGGAAATTAATTTTACTAAAATTATATTTTTATTAACTGCGATTTAAGATAAACATTTATAATTAAAGTAAAGAGTTCGAAAGGAAGTAAGTCCGATGAAGGATATGCAATATCAAAACATCGTTGCGGCAATCGACGGTTCAAAGGCAACCATCCCCGTGTTAACAGCGGCAGTTAAATCTGCACTTCAAAATCATGCCCACCTGGATCTCCTCACGATTGAACAAATAGGCCAAATTACTGACGGCTATATTACTGACACAACGGTCAGCAGCGAGCAAACCTATAGTTTAGTGGAAGCTACTAAAGAACGGTTAGAAGATCTTAAAATGCGCGCTTGGAAAATGGGGCTTCTTGACGTTAGTATCCACATTCGTTTCGGTAATCCCAAACGGGTCATTGCTGAGGACTTCCCCAAAGATCACCATAGCGATTTAATTGTTATTGGTACCACGGGACTTTCAAGCGTTGAACGGTTTGTTCTTGGTTCAGTTACTAATTACGTTAACCGTAACGCCCTCTGTGATGTTCTTGTTGTTCGGACGGAAGATAATAATTAGGAGGAACTTGTGAAAAAAATTGTCGCAGGAGTTGTCGCTCACGTTGACGCAGGAAAAACAACCCTTTCAGAAGCGCTTCTTTACCGTGGAGGAACGCAACGACAACTGGGACGGGTTGATAATGGAGATTCTTTTCTTGATCCGAACACCCTTGAAAAGCAACGTGGAATCACTATCTTTTCTCATCAAGCAAGTGTCACTTATGACAACCTCCACCTCACCCTGCTTGATACTCCAGGACACGTTGATTTTGCTGGACAAACTGAACAGGTGCTCCCCGTTCTTGACTACGCTATTCTAGTCGTTTCAGCAACTGATGGAATTCAGGGATCTACCCGAACGTTATGGCGACTCCTAGAGAAATACCAAGTTCCAACCTTTATTTTCATCAATAAGACAGACGTCGTTGGTGCTGAACCAGTCAAAGTAGTTCAAGAATTACAGACAGAATTTTCTCCCGCCTGTTTACCATTTTCTGAACCATTAACTGCCGATACAATTGAGGCAATTACAATGACCGATGATGAGGTTTTAAGTGCTTATCTTGAATCCGGTGAACTTAGCGGTGACGTAATCCAGCAATTAATTAACCAGCAGAAGGTTTTTCCAGTTTATTCTGGTGCAGCCTTGAAATTAACGGGAATTGATGATTTTATTGCTGGTCTTTCTAAATGGACCGTTGAGCCATCACTATCGACAGAATTTCAGGGACGCGTTTTTAAGATTTCTCATGATAACAAGGGAGAACGCTTTACCTGGGTTCGGGTTCTTGGCGGCAGTCTCAAGGCAAAGGAAGAACTCATCCCAAATGAAAAGGCTAATCAATTGCGTGTCTATAATGGTGCTAAGTTTACAGTCGTTCAAGAAATTTCAGCCGGTGACGTCTGTGCAGTTACTGGTCCTACCACAACCTTTCCGGGTCAGGGATTAGGGACTGCTGATGATTTACCACTCAACGAAATTCAACCAGTTCTTAGTTATGCAGTTAACTTAAACGGCACCGATCCCCATAAGTGCTTATTGGCATTACGAGAACTAGAAGACGAAGAACCCCACCTTAATGTTCAATGGTCAGAACACCTTCAGGAAATTCATCTTCAAATCATGGGAGAAGTCCAGCTTGAAACCATTCAGCAACTTCTTGACCAGCGATACGGGATCAGTGTCACCTTTGATGAAGGAAACATTCTTTATCAGGAAACCATTACTTCAAGGGTAATCGGCATTGGGCACTTTGAACCACTGCGGCACTATGCTGAGGTTCACTTTTTAATTGAACCCGGCAATTCAGGAAGTGGCCTATCCTTCGCTAACGAGTGTAGTGTTGATATTCTTAACCATAATTGGCAGGAACAGGTAATGACCAGTTTACGGGATAAGGAACATCGGGGCGTCCTAACTGGTGCGCCGTTAACGGATGTCAAAATCACCCTAGTTAACGGTCGCGGAAGTATTGTTCACTCTGTTGGCGGGGACTTCCGCGAAGCAACTTCTCGGGCCGTTCGTCAAGGATTAATGGAACTTAAACAAGCTGGGAACTGCGAACTCCTTGAGCCTTGGTATCAATTCAGGTTAACTGTTAGCCAGGAACATGTTGGTCGTGCGATTAACGACATTCAGCAGATGGCCGGTACATTCAAGCTTAACGAAAATAATTCCAATTCGTCCACCACCGTTATTACAGGAACTGCTCCAGTAACCGAGATGCGCAAATACGCATCAGTAGTCCGAGCGTATACTCATGGACAAGGGCAGCTTGAATTAACGGTCAGTGGCTACCAAAAGTGTCATAACGCTGATGAGGTTATTACAAAAGCAAACTATAACCCGACCGCTGATTTGGCTAACACCCCAGATTCTGTTTTCTGTGCTCACGGTGCTGGCTATCCTGTTAAATGGGATCAAGTCCCAGCAATGGCACACGTAAAAGATAACTAAAATGAGGTCTGAAAAAACGTTTTGTTTTTTCAGACCCCGTTTTAATTAATTGCTGCTCGCCAATGATGAATTAGCAACCATTCAATTAACTTTAAGCTCCCGGCACACAAAAGCGTTAGCACAACCGTTAACAACGTTCCCCATAGGATTGGTACTACTTGCTGTGACTGGAGGCCTTCAAATAGTAGCTGTCCTAATCCACCAGCATTAATCGTAGCTGCAATTGTGGCAATTCCCATTGTTGAAGCTAAGGCAACCTGAAGTCCGCTAAAAATAGCAGGCGTAGCAAGAGGAAGTTGAACTTTAAAGAAGACTTGCCTCCTTGTCATCCCCATTCCCTTAGCAACTTCAATTAACGCTGGGTCGATCTCCTGAATACCAGTAATGAATGTCCTTAACAGAACGTACTCACAATAAATTGTTAAGACAATAATTGCCGTGCGCATCCCCAAGCCAGAAATAGGCAATAAGAGGGCAAAAAAGGCAAAACTGGGAACTGAATAAAGTAACGAAAAAAAGTAGGTTAAACCATTCAACCAGTTTCTTCTGTACATCAGTAATAAAATAATTACTCCCGCCACTACTAGAGCAATTCCTAAAGAAGTCAGAACCATAACAGCGTGCTGTTGCAAATCAATGATCATCGTTGGCCAATTAGTTTTCCAATACTCAATCATGATATTGCCTCCAGAGCTCTTGATTCTGTTGAACTGCCCCCAAAAGTTCTTTAACGAAAGAAGTTGCGGGATGAGAAATAATCTCTCCTGGTGTTGCAAACTGTTCAATTCGTCCCTCGTGCATTATCATCACTCTTTGCCCCAGGAAAAAGGCTTCATTAATATCGTGGGTGACAAACATGAACGTCTTATTTGCTAGTGATTCGTGGATTTGTTTAACTTCTTTTTGTAATTCAATTCGCGTTAGAGCATCCAATGCCCCAAAAGGTTCGTCAAAAAGAACGTATGGCGGGTTAACAGCTAATGCCCGGGCAACGCCAACTCGTTGCTGTTGCCCACCAGAAAGTTGACTAGGGTATCGATCAGCATATTTTGCTGGATCAAGTTGAACTAAAGCAAGTAATTTCTTCACCCGCTGGTCAATTTTTGGCTGCTCCCAATGCAGCATCTTCGGCACTACCGCAATATTTTCCGCAATCGTCATGTGAGGAAAAAGCCCGATCTGCTGAACAACGTAACCCATATGACGACGTAATTTTACTAGATCAAGATCACTAATTTTTTGACCATCAATCAGAATTTCTCCAGCATTTGGCTTCCAGAGGCCATTAACCATTTTAAGGGTCGTTGTTTTACCGGAACCGGAAGAACCTAGGATTGTCACAAACTCTCCCTGATTGATTTCAAAATTCAAGTCTGGAATTACCACATTTTTGCCAAACCGCTTTTGAACATGTTTAAATTGAATAACTGGCTTCGTCATACCGCCGAGCCCTCCTAATCAAAAAATCAAATCCAACCATCGAAAGCAATGCTAGAATCGCTACACTGACTCCGCCGATAATAACATAGGTCATATCATATAACCCTAATCCGGTAAAAATTAATGTTCCTAAACCACCGGCACCAATATAAGTAGCAAGGGTTGCACTCGCAATGATTTCAACAAGGGCGAGCTTAATTCCGTTCAAGATATAGGGTAAGGCAAGCGGGATCTCTATTTGCCGCCTTAATTGCTGACGATTCATCCCTAAGGCAGTGCCAACTTCCTTATATAAGGGACTAACCTCGTTAAAGCCAAGAATTGTGTTGATTAATAACGGGGGTAATGCCAAAACGACAAGTGCAATTAATGCTGGAGTCATCCCCGTTCCAATAAACGGGATTAATAAAAAGAGTAACGCCAAACTTGGAATAATTCGCAACACTTGAGAAAAAGCTGTACAAAAAGCCGCTACTGCCCTAATTTGCGAACCAATATACCCCAACGGCAACGCGATTGTCATTGCAATCACCAATGTAATCCCACTAAGATAAATATGTTGCCAAACGTATAACCAGTATTGACCACTGTCCGTTTGAAAATAATGAATAATTTGCGATACCAAAACGTCACTCCCCAATTTCTTTGAAACGACCCATCTACTAATTCAATACGTGCTCGTTATACCAATTTTTCGCTACTGTCTTATAGTTTTGACCATCAACATCAACCTTTTTATTAAGACTAGTCAACTGCTTGGTAGTCAACTTAGCATCAACCTGGTTCAAAGCCTTTTCCATCTTTGGGTGACTCTTGGCTGCCTTCTTATTTACTAGTGGAACAAGATTATATGGCGACCACAGTCCTTTATCATCTTTCAACAAGGTAAACTTACTAGTAGCAAGCTGACCGTCCGTAGTAGAAACCGGTGCTGCATCTCCCTTATTTTGTGACATAATTTTATACTTTAAACTGTCATCGTAATCCTTATGGGACTTAAAGTTGTATTTCCCGTATTTCTTATTCATCCCTGGTAACGCATCTGCCCGTTTATCAAACTCTCCTTGGGAAACAAACCGAATATGACTAGCATTTTTTTGGAGATCGCTTAACGTCTTAATATTATATTTTTTAGCAACACTTGTCCGCATTCCAATCCCTTGGCGATTATCTCCTGGTGCATAATTAAAAGTTACTAGGCCATCTTTCTTTACACCATTCTGTGCTAACGATGCCATCTGTGAAGCACTCTTACCATTAGCACTTTTCTTTAGGTACGCCTCGACAATTGTTCCAGTATATTCTGGATAAACATCAATCTGCCCAGTCTTCACCGCACGGAAAACAACAGAATTAGAGATATTTGGTTTCCGCACTACCTTATATCCAGCATGTTCTAATGCTAATGCGTAAATTTCACTAACTGTTTTACTTTCCGAAAAGCTCTTAGAACCAACGATAATCGGCTTACTGCTTGCACTGATGGTCATTGGAATACTACTACCAACCAAAATCATTATGCCAAGCAAAGCTAGTCTAGTAATCAACTTCCTTAAACGAGTTGTCATTCTTTTGCCTCCATGATTAGTAACTCAAAAAGTTTCATCGATCAATCTTATAATTCTAAGCTTATATTACTGATAATATGTTGTCAAGAAATACAAATGACTTTCTTCTGGATAATTGTAACATCAGCTGTTACAATTAGTTATACAGAAAAGGAGTAATTAACATGAGAATCCCAACTCGTTTTAGCGATAGTATCCATATTCTCGCTTTTATTGAAACCTACAAGGGTAAATTACCATTAAGTAGCGAGCATATCGCTGCAAGCATTGAAACTTCTCCGGTTGTTGTTCGTCGATTAATGGGAAAACTACGGAGTGCCGGATTGATCAAGACCGTCCATGGATCAGCTGACCCTAAGCTAATGCGCGAGCCAAAAGATATTTCACTCTATGACGTTTTCCTTGCAGTCGAAGATGAACAGCATCTCTTTGCAATTGATCCCAAAACAAATCCCGATTGCATTGTTGGTGGTAACATCCAGGCAACCCTTAACGATTTTTATAATCAGGCAGAAATGGCAGCAAAAGCAAAACTAGCAACAATTTCTTTGCAAGATGTCCTTAACTCAATCCTTGTCAAGCAGAGCGAGAAAGACCCGCAAAAGTTAATAAATAGTAACCTGAAATAAGAAAGCAGGGACCAGAAAACATTTTGTTTTTCTAGTCCCTACTTTCTCTTTTTATTTTTCAATTTTTAAAAGCAACCCGTAAAGCGCTCCAAGAAGGTTGGCCTCATTGCCAAAGTTGGCCGCTTTGATAACTGGCATTGTAATATCAGCCATCAATCGCCGATCCGCTTGTTGGACTTTAATAAACTGGTTTTTAATTTCCTCAATTAAGATTGGCTGAACACTAATTCCACCACCAATGAGAACTACTTCGAGATCAAGGACTGCCTGAAGAGCAACGATTAAATAGGCAACCCGTTGACAATACTCTTCAAAGATTTCCCAAGCAAGCGGATCATGAGCAATAATTTTTTGAAATGCCTGTTGACCATCTGCTGGATCAGGAAGATTGCATGCTTGGGCTATCATTTCAACCATTCTAACCGCTGAAGTAGTAGCCCCCACCGTCCGTTGTTCAATTAACGGATCATCACGATTAGTTACGATCGCGCTTAACTCTCCCGCACGACTATGCGGACCATGAAGAAGTTTTCCATTAACTACGATTCCGCCACCAACCGATGTCCCCAGAGTAATAACCGCACCATTATCAACATCGACCAGGTTTCCTAGCCATTGCTCTGCTAACGTTGCACAATTAGCGTCATTACCAACGTAGACAGGCAACTGAGTCGTCTTTTCAAGATACTGAGCTAACTCAAAGTTTCCCATATAACTCAATACCCCTGTAAATTGAACATTTCCCGTTTGTGGATCAACAATTCCAGGAACGCTCACGCAGACGGCAACAATTACTGGGTTTTCTTGGATAATTGTTTGCAGAGCCTGCAAAAAACCATCTCTGGAGCGTGGTGTTAGCTGTCTTCCTTTAGTCATAATATTTCCAGAATGATCAATTCGGGCACTTTTGATCGTTGTTCCACCAATATCAATACTTAGGTACTGCCGTTGCATACTCACTAACACCTCACTTCAGTTATCATTAATATTATACACAACTATTTTCCGCAGAGAAGAAAATCAGCTGTTTGAACTAAAATAATCATTTAACCCTCCAGAGTCGGCTAAATGAAGTGCCTCATAATTGTTAGACAAAAGTTCTAACGATTGTGAGGCACTTTTTA
>ERZ773269.29-NODE-29-length-136257-cov-34.481968_pt1 | contig 136257 bp, 122 predicted proteins | sample MGYA00511958_ERZ773269 | MGnify/ENA primary metagenome ERZ773269 (study PRJEB29015, sample SAMEA2737761) | human gut metagenome | biome: human gut; feature: human-associated habitat; material: faeces | place: China | collected 2012 ... | reverse complement strand
TTACTTGATAATAAAATTATTTACGGAATATTTGTCTGAAATGACATGAATCAGAATACCAGCAGACACCATACAAAAGGTGTCACCGGTAAAACTGATAAGTAATATAAGTAATAAAATTAATGAATCAGATTTCCTACGATTCCATAGGATACCACATACATGATCACAGTTGCCATGATCAGTCCACACAAAATTGCAATAGATGATTTCTTGATGTCGACTTCCAGAAGTGAAGCAATCAGAGAACCCGTCCATGCACCGGTTCCCGGAAGCGGTACTCCCACAAACAAAAGTAGTCCGAGGAATTCATATCGTTTAATCTGGTCGCTCTTTCCCATGGCACGATTTTCCAGTCTTTCGATCAGTCCGCGGAAAACCTTTGTTTTTTTCATCAGTTTAAAAATCTGACGGATAAAGAGCAGAATAAACGGAATCGGAATGATATTTCCCATAATACAGATTGGGATGGCTTTTGCTGCTGATACTTTCAGAAGTGATGCAGCCAGAAGCCCTCCTCGAAGCTCCAGGATCGGGATCATGGAAATGATAAATATGATCAATTCCTTTGAAATATGCTGTGACAGGTTATCCGTAAACCACTGAACTAAAACTTCCATAAATTCTCCTTTTTGAAATACTCTTTTACGAAATCAAGGAAAGTCTGCATTTCTTTTCTTGTTCCGATTGTAATGCGCAGGTGGTTATCTGTTCTTCCACCCGGAAAATAACGTACATAAATGTGCTGTTCCCGCAGTGCCTGAAACAGCTGTTTTGCCGGACAGTTCACATGGGACGCAAAAATGAAGTTGGCTTTTGAGTCTTCAAAAGTAAAGCCAAGATTTTTCAGTTCCTGCTTTGTCCATTCTCTTGTCTCTATGATTTTATCGCAGGTCTCACGAAAATATGCCTGATCTTTGATCGCAGCCACGCCTGCTGCGATTGATGTACGGTTCATCGTATAAGAGTTGAACGAATATTTCACATCATTCAGATAAGCGATCAGTTTCGGGCTTCCCATTGCAAATCCGATACGCATACCTGCCATGGATCTTGATTTGGAAAATGTCTGAACGACCAGCAGATTCTCGTATTTATTGATCAGGGAAAGTGCTGATTCTGTACCAAAATCTACATATGCTTCATCTACGATCACGATCACATCCTGATTATGTAAGATAATTTCTTCTATCTCATCAAGCGGCAGAGACACCCCGGTCGGTGCATTCGGATTTGGAAAAATAATGCCGCCGTTTTCATGGAAATAATCTTCTTTCTTTATATGGAAGTGTTCGTCCAGTTCCGGACGTTCGTACGGAATCTGAAACAGATCTGCCCATACATCGTAGAAAGAATACGTAATATCCGGAAAGAGGATTGGTTTTTCACTGTTAAAAAATGTCAGAAAGCTCATTGCAAGCACATCATCTGAACCGACGCCGACAAACACCTGCTCATCCAAAAGGCCATATTCAGCCGCGATCGCATGAACCAGATCCTTTGCGGCAGGATCCGGATAAAGTCTCAGTGCATCTGTCTCTGTATTTTCAAGCACCTCTGCAACACCCGGTGCCGGAGGATATGGATTTTCGTTTGTATTTAATTTGATCATATCCGGCTGGTTCGGCTGCTCACCCGGTGTATACGGAACTGCCTTGCGGATATTTTTTTCCCAGTTGTTCATTCTCAGTCTGTCCCTTCTTTATTTTAATCAGATGCGTGCAACGCCCGTTCTCTTAGATGCCTCTGCAACGGCTTTGGCAACTGCCGGTCCGACACGCTTGTCAAAAGCCTTTGGAATGATGTTGTCTGCACTCAGTTCTTCATCACTGATCAGTGCCGCAATTGCTTTTGATGCGGCAATCTTCATCTCTTCATTGATATCACTTGCCCGCACATCAAATGCACCACGGAATACACCCGGAAATACCAGTACGTTATTGATCTGGTTCGGGAAATCAGAACGTCCGGTTGCCACAACCTTCGCGCCGCCTTTTTTTGCTTCATCCGGCATGATTTCCGGTGTCGGGTTTGCCATTGCAAATACGATTGCATCGTCTGCCATCGTACTTACCATCTCAGCAGTAACAATATTCGGTGCAGATACGCCAACAAAGATGTCTCTGCCTTTCATGGCAGTCTTCAGATCGCCGTGCAGACGCTCTTTGTTTGTGATCTCTGCCATTTCTTTCTGTGCCGGATTCATCCATTCTTCGCCCGGTGCCAGGATACCGTTGCGGTCAACAAGGATCACGTCACCGATTCCCAGCGCAAGAAGGAGACGGCAGATAGAAATACCTGCGGAACCTGCTCCGTTGATCACAACTTTTGCCTCGGAAAACTCTTTGTGTACATAACGAAGTGCATTAGTAAGACCGGCAGCCACGACGATTGCAGTTCCATGCTGGTCATCATGGAATACCGGAATGTCACATTTTTCTTTTAACTTCTTTTCAATTTCAAAGCATCTAGGTGCTGCAATATCTTCAAGGTTAATTCCACCAAAGCTACCACTGATAAGATAAACTGTATTTACAAATTCATCAACATCTTTAGTTCTAACACAAATAGGAAAAGCATCAACATCAGCAAATTCCTTGAATAATGCACATTTACCTTCCATAACAGGCATACCGGCCTCAGGACCAATGTCACCTAGACCTAAGATAGCAGAACCATCAGTAACTACTGCAACAAGGTTGTTTCTTCTTGTTAGTTCAAATGACTTGTTGTAGTCCTTATTAATTTCAAGGCAAGGTTCAGCAACACCGGGAGTGTAAGCCAGTGACAAATCTTTGCTACTATTAACCTTAACTCTGGAAACAACTTCGATTTTGCCATTCCATTCATAATGCTTTTGTAAAGATTCTTGTCTAATATCCATATTGTAATCCTCCATTAAAATCTTATTATATTATACAACTTATTATAAATTCATTCAATATGTTTGACAAAATATTATTTTTCTATTAAAATATAGTAGCAACTAGATTGAATAGCTACGGTTAGAAGCGAAAGCGACTATCCGAGGAAAGTCCGAGCTCCATAGAGCAATGATAACGGCTAACAGCCGCCGGGGGTGACCCTAGGGATAGTGCAACAGAAAATTACCGCCACTTATGTGGTAAGGATGGAAAGGCGAGGTAAGAGCTCACCGGTAATATGGAGACATATTAGCCGTGTAAACCCTATTTGGAGCAACACCGTGGAGGGACATAATGCATGCTCGGCAGTCCCGAGGAGGTGGCGTTGAGCAGTTGTGGCAACACACTGCCAAGATAGATGGCTATTCACGACAGAACTCGGCTTATAGATTTGGTTGCTAAGGGTCATTATGACCCTTATTTTTTTGCTATTTATATTTCTTTTAAATAATTTTTTATAAGAAAATTACAAAAATATTACAAAATATCACTATCGTGTAATATAATTCGATAAAAAGTATCAATTTTTTAAATTTATTTACAAAAAGGTCTTGTTTTTTTTCTTTTATAGTATTATAATATGTTCATAATGAATTTAAAGAATTTTTTAAAAGAATATTTTAAAAGAATTATTTATTAGAATTATTCAAAAGAATTACTTTAAAGAAAAATAATTATGTAAATGGGGAGAATATTATGAGGCTAAGAAAACAAAACTTAGGCGACAGAAACCTAATTGGTGCTCGTGTTGAATCTGCAAGAAAAAAGAAGGGAATGAAGCAAAAGGAACTTCTTGCACAGTTGCAGGTTAATGGCGTTGATATGAATGCATCAGGTCTTTCTAAGCTGGAAGGTCAAATCCGTTATGTAACAGATATTGAACTTGTTGCATTAGCAGATATTTTGGAAACTTCTGTTGACTCACTTCTTGGCAGAGAATAATTTTAATTAGAACGGTGACTTTGTCACCGTTTTTTTGCGTTATTTGCATAAAATAATTGAAATTTTCTTTACATTTGGTATAATAATATAGTATGTATTTAGGAGGTTGAACCTTATGACAAAAATTGATAACTTTTTTGAAAGTATAAAGGATAAGAAAGTAGCATTTTGTGGACTTGGTATCAGTAACTTTCCTGTTATGGAAATGTTCGTAAACAAGGGCATTGATGTTACTGCTTGTGATAGAAGAAATTTTGAGGACCTAGGAGATAATGCTAAGAAAGCAGAAGAACTTGGTGTTAAACTTTCTTTAGGTGATAATTACCTAAAGAATCTTGATGTTGATATAGTGTTTAGAACACCCGGTATGAAGTACTATATGGATGAACTTGTTGAAATGCGTAGTCGTGGTGTTGTTGTAACTTCAGAAATGGAACTTTTCTTTGAACTTGCCGACTGTCATATTATAGCAGTTACAGGTTCTGACGGTAAGACAACTACAACTTCTATTGTTTCAGAATTTCTAAAAGCTGCCGGTAAAAAGGTATTTTTAGGTGGAAATATCGGTAAGCCACTTTTACCTGAAATTGAAAGTATTACTAAGGATGATTATGCAGTTGTTGAACTTTCTTCATTCCAACTAATCTCAATGAAAGAAAGTCCTGAAATTGCTATTGTAACAAATGTTTCACCAAATCACCTTGATATACATAAGGATATGCAAGAATATGTTGATGCCAAGAAAAATATTCTTCTTCATCAAAATGCTTTCTCAAAGACTGTTCTTAACCTTGATAATGAAATTTCAAATTCATTCTCAAGTGAAGTTCGTGGTCAACTAGTTAAGTTTAGTAGAAGAAATACTGTTACTAACGGTGCATATCTAAAGGATAACAAGATAGTTTATTCTGATTACGGTAAAGAAACAGAAATTATTGACATTAAAGATATTTTCATTCCGGGTATGCACAATGTAGAGAACTATATGGCTGCTATCTCAGCTGTATGGGGTATTGTTGATGTTGATACTATTGTTAAAGTAGCAAAAACATTCCAAGGTGTAGAACATAGAGCAGAATTTGTAAGAGAATTTAATGGTGTTAAGTACTACAACGATTCTATTGCATCCAGTCCTACAAGAACTGCATCAGGTACACTTTCTCTATATGATGAAAAGATTATTATTATTGCCGGTGGTTATGACAAAAACCTTAACTATGATGAACTAGGTGAAGTTATTTGTAAGAAGGTTAAAATTCTTATCTTAATGGGCAATACTGCTGATAAAATTGAAACTTCAACTAAGAAGGCACCTAGCTATAGTGAGGGTAACCCTGTAATTTATCGTGTATCTAATATGGAAGAGGCAGTTAAAAAAGCTTCTGAAGTTGCAGTTAAGGGTGATATTGTTTCTCTATCTCCAGCAAGTGCAAGTTTTGATTTGTACAAGAACTTTATGGAGAGAGGTATTCACTTCAAGAACCTTGTTAAAGAATTGAAATGATAAAATATCTGTCTGATGACACAAAATATAAGAATGTTACAGCTAAGCTAAAAGATAAGGATGTATTTTTCACCAGAATAAATGTATTGTATAAATCTTATGGGCTTAACTGTGACTTTCTTGATATATGGTATCAGTCTTTTAATGAAGATTATGTTTCGCTGATTTCAAGGTTAGATAATCAGTTTATTTTATTTTTAACAGAAAATTCTAACATACAGGAAATTGAAGAATTTCTCAATGTGTTAGGGTTTTCTCATCTTTTGTTTAATGAAAAATATTCTCTGAATTTTAATTTTTCTATGTCAGAAACAGGCTTAATTATGAAAAGAGAATTTATTAATAACAATGTAAAAGAAAATAACTGCATTTTTACTACCGTTAATGAATATAAAGGTGTTTTTAACTTCTTTAATAACTGCAATTCAACTGTTGTAAAAATTGCTGATTATGGGTATTTTGCAACTGATTTACATTCCAAAGTTAGAGTAAATTGCAGTAAAATTTATTCACTTGAGCTAGAAGATAAAATAGTTTCTTGTGCAATAATAACAGGTGATGAATACAGTAAAATAATTTCACCAATTGCAACATTACCTCAGTATAGAAATAATGATTATGCAAAAAGCCTTTTAAATAATGTAAAAGAAGACAACTTATATTTATTTTGTGAAGATGATTTAAAAGAATGTTATACCAAAATGGGTTTTAATATAATAGGAAAATGGAAGGAAATACATAGATGAATTTTTTTGATTTAGATAGTAAAATTCTAGAACTATCTGAAAAAGCAATGGAACAGTGCAAAACTCAGTTCCAAGAAATAGAGAGAATACAAGAATATAACCAGAACAAAATGCTAAAGGCATTCCAAACTTGTGGTGTGTCAGAAAGTCACTTTGCCGATAGTACAGGTTATGGCTATAGCGATAGAGGTAGAGAAGTTCTTGATGAAGTATATGCCACTGCTTTTGGTGCAGAAGATGCAATAGTAAGACAAAGTTTTCAGTCAGGTACTCACGCATTAACAGTTGCTTTATTTGGTATGCTAAGACCCGGAGATACTATGCTTTCTGTTGTAGGTATTCCTTATGATACAATCAGAAGTGTAATCGGTATTGAGGGTAATTACTCAGGCTCATTAAAGGACTTTGATATTCATTATGATGAAGTACCATTAAAGGATAATGAAGTTGATTATGATGCTTTAGTTGAAAAGCTAAAGTCAAAGCCTAAAATGGCTTATATTCAGCGTTCAAGAGGTTATTCTCTAAGAAGAGCATTAACTATTGCTGATATTAAGAAAATTGCAGAAATAGTTAAGAGAGAGTCACCTGAAACTATTGTTATGGTTGATAACTGTTATGGTGAATTTGTTGAAGAACTAGAACCAACTCAAGTTGGTGCAGATATTATGGCAGGTTCTTTAATTAAGAATGCCGGTGGTGGTATTGCTCCAACAGGTGGTTATATTGCCGGTAGAAAAGATTTAGTTGAAATTTGTAGTTACAGACTTACAACACCGGGTACAGGTAGAGAACTTGGTGCTACAATCAGCACAAAGAGAGAAATGTTCCTAGGTGCATTTAACTCACCACATATTACAGGTGAAGCTATGAAAACTGCTGTTTTTGCAAGTACACTATTTACTCTAATGGGTTACGGTGTATCTCCAACAATGAATGAAAAAAGAGGAGATATTGTACAAGCTATTCTTCTTGAAAATGAAGAAAACCTTATTGCCTTTTGTGAGGGTATTCAAGCCGGTTCACCGGTTGATAGCTATGTAACACCTGTACCGGATGATTTACCGGGGTATGATAGCAAGGTTATTATGGCTGCCGGTACTTTTACTTTAGGTTCAAGTATTGAGCTTTCTGCTGATGCACCACTTAGAGAACCTTTTGCAGTATGGATGCAAGGTTCATTTAACTTCCATTGTGGTAAGACAGGTGTGCTTATTGCAGCAAATAAAATTTTAAAGAAAACTAAGTAATATGAATATGAATTTTGAAAGTTTAGTTAAATCTATTACAGAAATATTTAGTGAAGAACCTGATAAACCATTTAAAAATGATAATGTTTCTACTGTATTCAGGCATAGTAACAATAACAAATGGTTTGCTTTATTAATGAAAATCCCTAAGAATAGATTAGGTGAATATTCCGATAGAATAGTAGATATAGTTAATATTAAGTGCGACCCAATAATGCTGGGTTCACTTTTAGAAGAAAAAGGTTTTTATCCTGCATACCATATGAATAAGGAACATTGGATAACAATATGCCTTGATGGTTCTGTTGATGATGAAAAAATACTTTCTTTAATTGATATTAGCTACGATTTAACAGTAAAATAAGCAGAAAAAAGTCCTTAACAATCAATTTGTTAAGGACTAATTTTATGTTCTTTTGTTTCTTAAATATTTAAAGAATTTATCAAAAAGTTCAAGTGACTCTTTTCCTTTAAAGCCACCTTCATAAGTAACTTTAAAATTTTCTTTCATATTAAATATATTGATAACAGAACCACAAGCACCATACTTTTTATCATATGCACCAAAATATACATTAGGTATTCTGGCATTAACTATAGCACCGGCACACATAGGGCAAGGTTCCATTGTTACATACATTTCACATTGCCAAAGTCTCCAACCGGATAACTCTTTACAAGCATTATCTATTGCAATAACCTCAGCATGATGAAGTGCATTTTTAGTTTTTTCTCTTGTATTGTGAGCTTTAGCAATTACAACACCATCTTTAACAATTACTGCACCAACAGGAACTTCATTTTCGTCTAAAGCCAACTTAGCTTCCTCTAGTGCAATATCCATAAACTTTTCATTATACATAATTAAAAACCTAATAAAGTAATAAATGCTTCAATAATGAAGAATGAAAGAAGAATTATAGTGCCTGGATTAGTAAAAAATTGAACTATCCTATCCTTAGCACCTAAACTTACAATAGATTTATTTCCAAATTTAAAGTTAAGACCCTTTTTTACAAGTAAAACTATTGAAATGAAGCCCAGTAGTGTAAGTGTAAAAATAACTACCGAAGAAATCACAGAATACAAATTGTCACCAACATAGTTAGCTACAATATCAATAAGTACCGATGTACCATTATTAAGTAGATGTAAAACCATAGCCGGTATAATTGAATTTGTCTTTACAACTATAAATCCACAAGCTAAACCTACAATAAATGCAAATGGAATTTGTACAAAGTTACCATGCATAAACCCAAATAGGAGAGAAGATATTAAAATTGCAAAGCCATCACCGAATTTTCTAAATGAATTTAAGATAACACCTCTAAATATAAATTCCTCAGTTAAAGCAGGAATAATTGCAATACATATAAGGTAAATAACTTGGTCAAGAGGTGTCTTAGTTGTAAATTCAACACCGGTTGTATTTGTCAATCCAAATATACTTAAATTATTGTTCAGTAGGCTTACTGCAATATTTGCAACAGTACAAATTGCATATCCACCTAATACCAATAATAAAGGATTATATTTCTTATTACTGTTAACCGGAATAACTTCACTAAATTTGTAACGAAATATTAAGCAAAATACAAATGGTACAACAAAGAAACCGGCAAATTCTCCTAAACCATTAATAATGTAGTCATAAGAAGAATAACTGTTTTGTATTCCTGTAGTAGTAAGAGAAGTATCTTTGCTGAAAAAACTTATAAACATAAATAGTACTGTAGCTGCAATATTCATAAATATAATTGCAATAAACAACATAAAGGAAAGTTTGTTGCTTTCTTTTCTTATCATTTTTTTCTCTTGATTTATTTGATAATTGTGGTACAATTGTTGTTGAAAAAAGTTATTCATTTTGTCTACCTCGACTTTCGTTAGTATCATATTATCAAATTTCTAATTAATTGTCAAAAAGGTATTGACAAATTAAATGCTTTTATATATAATAATTGAGTAAAAGAAAGAAAGGCAGTTATGCTTTCACCTACGGGGTGCCGTCTGCGTGGGTTAATACTTACAGTTTTTTACTGATGCGTATTAGAGTGGACGGAGTTTATCTGTCCACTTTTTTAATTTATTTTGGAGGTGCTCGACAATCAGCAACAAGAAACTACAGATTAACGAAGAAGTCCGTGATAAGGAAGTAAGACTAATTGGTGCCGAAGGCGAACAGCTAGGTATTATGTCTTCAGAAAAAGCTTTCAATATAGCAATGGAGAGTAACCTTGACTTAGTTAAGATTGCTCCACAGGCAAAGCCACCTGTTTGCAAAGTAATGGACTATGGCAAGTATCGTTTTGAACAAGCTAAAAGGGAAAAAGAAAATAAGAAGAACCAGCGTACTTTTGATATTAAGGAAGTTAGACTTTCACTAAATATTGATGTGCATGACTTCAACACAAAACTTAACAATGCCCTTAAGTTTATTAAGAAAGGCGATAAGGTTAAGGTTTCAATTCGCTTTAGAGGTAGAGAGATGGGTCACCCAGAACAGGGTTATGACACAATGAACCGTTTTGCTAAAGCTTGTGAAGAAGTTGCTGTTATCGAAAAACCAGCAAAACTTGAAGGTAGAAATATGTTAATGTTTCTAGCTCCTAAGCCAAATAAGTAATTTTTAAGGAGGATTTTCATAATGGGAAAGATTAAGACACATAGTGGTGCAAAAAAGAGATTTAAACTTTCTAAGAATGGTAAGGTTATCCGTGCTCATGCTAACAAGCAGCACATTCTTAACAAGAAGAACACAAAGCGTAAGAGAGGTCTAAGACAGACTTGTGTAGCTGATAAGACAAATACAGCTCAGATTAAGAGATTAATCCCTTACAAATAATTAACTTTTTGAATTTAACTTACGAAATAACGGAGGAAATATAGAATGGCTCGTGTAAAAGGCGCGATGATGACTCGCAAAAGAAGAAACAAAACATTAAAGCTTGCTAAGGGTTATTACGGTGCAAAGAGTAAGCACTTTAAGATGGCTAAGCAGGCAGTTATGAAATCTGGTAACTATGCATACATTGGTCGTAAGCAGAAGAAGAGAGATTTCAGAAGACTTTGGATCACAAGAATTTCTGCAGCTTGTAAGCTAAACGGCACAAACTACAGCACATTTATGAATGGTCTTAAGAAGGCTAACATTGACCTTAACAGAAAGATGCTTTCAGAAATCGCTATTTCTGATCCGGCAGCTTTTGCTAGCCTTGTTGAAAAAGTTACAAAAGCTTAAGTGTTATGCGTTTGAGGTTTTACCTCAAACGCTTTTTACTATCTAAAAAAGAGGTCATTATATGAAGTTTGTTACAAGTAGAGAAAATGGTACTCTAAAGCATATTCATAAACTAGTAAAGCAGAAAAAGTATAGGAACAAGAATAAACAGTTTGTTGCAGAAGGACTAAGAACTTGCCAAGATGTTTTAATTTCTAATATTCATATTGATGTGCTACTTTGTAGCGAAAATTTCTATACAAGAAATCTTGAATTATGCAATAGACTTGAGTCAATTTCTGATGAATCAATAGTTGTACCTAACAATATTTTCAATGTTTTGTCCGATACAAAGTCACCTCAAGGTGTAATGCTTGTACTTAAAACACTTGACAAAACTGATGATATTGATAAAATTGATTATAATGGTAAGTTTGTACTTTTAGATAATGTGCAAAATCCGGACAATATTGCAACAGTATTGCGTTCTGCTGATGCTTTTTCAATCAAAGGTGTATTTATCACAAAAGATTCTTGTGATATTTATAGTCCTAAGGTTGTAAGAGGTAGCATGGGTGCAATTTTCCGTGTACCTTTCTATATTATTAATGACGCAGAAGAATATATTGAATGTGAATTTAATAAGCATGGCAGGTCTTATGCTGCTTGTTTAAAAGATACTGCCAAAACTCTAGGTGATTTTGAGTTTTCAAAGAATGCACTTGTTGTAATAGGTAACGAAGCTAACGGACTAAGTGAAATGACTATTAATGCTTGTAACTACCAAGTTATTGTACCTATGAAGGGCAAGATTGATTCTCTAAATGCCGGAGTAGCAGCTAGTATAATTATGTGGGAAATGTCAAATAATGAATAATAATCGTTATTGGATATGGCTAAGTTTAGCTCTTGGCTATGATAATCCAAAAGTTAAAAGACTTTACGAAACTGAAGAGTATAGGGATATTTCTGTATTTTATAATGGTCAGGACTTTGAATGGAGATTTTGTGGTATTTTTACCGAAAAGGAAATTAACCATCTAGAAGAAACTCCAATTGAAAAGGCTGATGAAATTATATCTAAATGTGAAAGTCTGGGTTATTCTATTTTTGCTATAGATAACGACAGATACCCTAACTGTTTGCGTAATATAGATACTCCACCTGCAGTTATATATGTTAGTGGATATTTACCCAGAGTTGATAATCTTTTAACTATTGCTATTGTAGGTACAAGAAAAGCTACAACTTATGGCAAAAAGGTGGCTTACAGTATTTCTCATAATCTTTCAAAATGTAAGGTAACTATAATTAGTGGTGGTGCAATGGGTGTTGATAGTTCAGCACACACAGGTGCATTAAATGCTGATGGTATTACAATTTGTGTTTTAGGTTGTGGTATCAATTATCCTTACCTTATGAAAAATGAGCCTATGAGAAAGGCTATAACACACAGAGGGTGTTTAATTTCTGAATATCCTCCGGATACAGAGCCTTTGCCACATCACTTTTTATCTCGTAACAGAATAATCTCTGCACTTTCAAGAGGTGTTCTTGTTGTTGAAGCAGGTAAGAAAAGTGGTGCATTAGTAACAGCCGATATTGCCGGGAGAGAACAAGGCAAAGATGTTTTTGCCGTAATGGCAAACATCAATAGTGTCTATTCTGTTGGCTCAAACCAACTTATTAAGGATGGTGCTATTCCTGTAACTACTTATCTTGATATTCTAAACTACTATAATGAATTTAACAATTTAGAAGTTTATGAAGATGATGAGTATGATATTCCTGACAGTACAGTGCTGAAAATTCCTGCAAAAAAGTCTAATGTAAAACCTGAAAAAGAGTTTATAAAGGGTCATAGATATGATGTAAAACTTGATGAAAATTCATCAAAGGTTTATTATGCTATCGGAAATGAGCCTATACATATAGATGATTTGTCTAATAAATGTAACTTACCGGTATATAAAATTTCCGGAATACTAACAAATCTTGAACTTATGGATTTAATAGTAGTTTTACCGGGCAAACAGTATAAAATAAAGTAACTATCGGAGGATAGATAAATGTCAAATTTAGTAATAGTGGAGTCTCCTGCTAAGGCTAAAACAATCAAAAAATATCTTGGAAAAGATTATGAAGTTGTAGCATCAATGGGTCATGTTCGTGACCTACCAAAGGCTAGACTTGCTGTTGATATAAAGAAAAATTATACTCCTAAATATGCGATCATCAAAGGTAAAGAAAAGTTAGTTGATGAATTAAAGTCACTTGCAAAAGACAGTGACAAGATTTATCTTGCAACTGACCCGGACCGTGAAGGTGAGGCTATTTCTTGGCATTTAGCATATATTTTAGGACTTGATTTAGAAGATAAAAATAGAGTTGAATTTAATGAAATTACTAAGACAGGTGTCAATAACGGTATGGCTCATCCTCGTTCTATTGACATTGACCTTGTAAATGCTCAACAGGCAAGAAGAATTCTTGACAGACTAGTTGGTTATAAGTTAAGTCCATTTGTCAGCCAAAAGATTCGTAGAGGTCTTTCTGCCGGTAGAGTGCAGTCTGTTGCTCTTAAGATTATCGTAGACAGAGAAAATGAAATCAGAGCATTTAAGCCTGAAGAATATTGGTCAATTGAAGCAAAACTTTCTCCAAAATCAAGCAGAAAAGTTTTCAATGCCTCTTTAGCACTTGGACCTGACGGTAAAAAAATTAAGATTAATAATAAAGAAGAAGCTGACAAGATTCTTGGTGAAATCAAGGATGCTGAATTTATTGTTACAAAAGTAAGGAACGGTACTCGTAAGAAGTCACCATACCCACCATTTATAACTTCAACATTGCAACAGGAAGCATCTCGTAAACTTGGTTATCAGTCAAGAAGAACAATGAAGATTGCTCAGGAACTTTATGAAGGTGTTGATGTTGAGGGTTATGGTACAACAGGTCTTATCACATATATGAGAACTGACTCATTAAGAATTTCCAACGATGCAATTGCAGAAGTTACACAGTATATTAATGATAACTTTGGACCTGAGTATTTACCACCAAAGCCAAGAGTATTTAAATCTCGTTCAAATGCTCAGGATGGTCACGAAGCTATTCGTCCATCAATTCCATCATTGTCACCTGATAAGGTTAAGGATAGTTTAACTATTGAACAGTATAAGCTATATAAACTGATTTGGGATAGATTTACTGCTTGTCAGATGGCTGATTGTATCCACAAAACAACTCAGGCAGAAATCAATGCCAATGACTATATCTTTAAGGCATCAGGTTACAGAGTTGACTTTGATGGTTATACAACACTTTATGTTGACAGTAATGATGCTGAAGGTACAAAGGAAAAGCAACTTCCTCCACTAGAGAAGAATATGCCTGCTAAGGTTAGAGAAATTATACCTAACCAGCACTTTACTCAGCCACCTGCAAGATTTACAGAAGCATCTCTAATCAAAGCACTTGAAGAGAACGGTATCGGTCGTCCATCAACATATGCTGCAACAATCTCAACAATTACAAGTAGAGAATATGTTAAGAGAGAAGCAAAGTCCCTTGTACCAACTGAACTTGGTGAGGCACTTGTAACTCTATTAAAAGAAAGATTCCCTAAAATTGTAAATGTTAAGTTTACTGCACAAATGGAAGAAGATCTGGATAAGGTTGAACACGGTGACGAACAATGGGTTGAACTACTTGATAATTTCTATGTTGACTTTGATAAGACCTTGAAAAAGGCTAAAGAAGATATGGAAGGTGTCAAGATTAAACTTAAAGAAGATGAAACTGACATTGTATGTGAAAACTGTGGCAGAAAGATGGTTGTCAAAGTTGGTAGATACGGTAAGTTCATTGCTTGTCCGGGATACCCTGAATGTAAGAATATCAAGAAGTTTGTAGAGAAAATCGGTGTTCAATGTCCGGAATGTGGTGGAGATGTTATTACTCGTAAAACCAAGAAAGGCAAAGTGTTCTACGGTTGTAGTAACTACCCTGATTGTAACTATATGTCTTGGTATGAACCTGTAAATGAAAAGTGTCCACAGTGTGGCAAGATTCTATATAAAAAGAAGGGCAAAAAGCAGACAATCTTCTGTGCAACTGAGGGTTGTGGCTATACTAAAGACCAATGAGTATAAATATAATAGGTGGTGGGCTTGCAGGATGTGAGGCTGCATATCAAGTTGCTAAGCGTGGTATAAAGGTAAACCTTTATGATATGAAGCCTAACAAGAAAAGTCCGGCACATCATTCAGATAAATTATGTGAGCTTGTATGCTCAAACAGTCTAAAAGCTGCCAGAAAAGAAAGTGCTGCCGGTATGCTTAAAGAAGAAATGAGAATGTTAGATTCTCTTCTTATGAAGTGTGCCGATAAAAGCAAAGTACCTGCTGGTGGTGCTTTAGCAGTAGATAGAGAAATTTTTTCTAATCTAGTAAATGAAGAAATAAATAATAACCCTAATATTACTGTAATAAATGAAGAAGTTACCGAAATCCCTGATGGCATTACTATCATAGCATCAGGCCCACTTACTTCCGATTTGCTTTCTGACAAAATCAAAACTATGTTTGGTGACAGTCTTTCATTTTTTGATGCAGCTGCACCAATTGTAAAGTTTGATACAGTTGATATGAACAAGGCTTTCTTTGCATCTCGTTATGATAAGGGCGACGGTGATGACTATATTAATTGTCCTATGAATAAGGAAGAATACGACAATTTTTATGAAGAACTTGTTTCAGCAGAAAGAGCACCTGTACATGACTTTGATGTAATGAATCCAAAGGTATATGAGGGTTGTATGCCAATTGAAGTTATGGCACAAAGAGGTCACGATACTATTCGTTTTGGCCCTATGAAACCTGTAGGACTTAAAGACCCAAGAACAGGTCATAGACCTTGGGCAGTAGTTCAGCTAAGAAAAGAGAACAGTGCCGGTATTATGTACAACCTAGTAGGCTTTCAAACCAACCTAAAGTTCCCTGAGCAAAAGAGAGTATTCTCAATGATTCCGGGACTTGAAAATGCTGAGTTTGTACGATACGGTGTAATGCACAGAAATACTTTTATCGACTCACCAAGAATTCTTAATAGTGATTATTCTGTAAGAGAAAATAAAAATCTTTTCTTTGCCGGTCAAATTACAGGTGTTGAAGGATATATGGAATCAGCATCTTCAGGACTAATGGCAGGTATAAATGCAGCTATGAGATATATTGGAGAACAAACTGTAACTTTACCTGAATATACAATGATAGGTTCTTTGTCAAGATATATCAGTGATGAAACAGTTTCTAAATTTCAACCTATGGGTGCTAATTTAGGAGTGTTACCTGAACTTGAACAAAGACCAAGGGATAAGAAAGAGAGGGCAAAGGCTTATTCTGATAGGTCCTTTGCAAAGCTAACAGAATTTATAAATTCAAGAGGTTTATGATGAAGATAGTAATTGATGCATTTGGTGGAGATAATGCACCTTTAGAAATTATCAAAGGAGCAGTTAAAGCTCAAGAGCATTTTAAAATTGAAATTTGCCTAACAGGTAATGAGAATATTATCAAGAAAGTGGCAAAAGAAAATAATATAGATATTTCAAATATTGAAATTAACCATACAGAAGATGTTATTCCTGTTGATGAAACACCTAATGCTATTATGAAAGAATACAACAATTCTTCAATGGCACTAGGTCTAAAGATGGTTGCAAATAATGAAGCAGATGGTTTTGTTTCAGCCGGTAACAGTGGTGCTTTATGTGTAGGTGGTACTTTAATTGTTAAAAGATTAAAGGGTGTCAAGAGACCCGGATTTGCACCAATCTTACCTACATTTAACGGTTCATCATTTTTGCTTATTGATGGTGGTGCAAACCTTGATGCCAGACCTGAGATTCTTCGTCAATTCGGTATCTTAGGTTCTGTATATATGGAAAAAGTTATGCACAGAGAAAGCCCAAGAGTTGCCCTTGCTAATGTTGGTACAGAAAGTCATAAGGGTGGAGACTTACAGAAAGATACCTATGCTTTACTACAGGACAGTCCTGTTAACTTTGTTGGTAATGTAGAAAGCAGAGAAATCTCCAACGGTGCTTGTGATGTGTATGTTTGTGATGGTTTTACAGGTAATATTCTATTAAAGAATTATGAAGGCGTAGCAAAATCACTAAGTCATGCAGTTACTGATATTTTCAAGAAAAGTGTAAAGAATAAAATCGGTGCATTATTTGTATATGGTGACCTAATGAAATTTAAGGAAACTATGAACACAGATGTTTATGGTGGTGCTCCAATTCTAGGTATCAAAAAACCGGTATTTAAAGCACATGGTAGTTCTAACGCAACAACAATTTTCAATGCAGTTAGACTAACTATTGATTACATAAACGCAAATGTACCACAGGTTATTGAAGACTCATTTAATAAATTAAAAGGAATAAAATAATGGAAGAATTTGAAAAAGTAATTAACTATACATTTAAAGATAAAGAACTTTTAAAGGTGGCACTAACTCATTCTTCTTATGCTAATGAGCATAAGAAGCAACACCTTAAATATAATGAGAGATTGGAATTTTTAGGTGATGCAGTACTTTCAATTTCCGTCTCTGATTATATTTTTAACAATTGTCCACAATTACCTGAGGGTGACCTTACAAAGTTAAGAGCATCTTTAGTTTGTGAAAAGAGCTTGTTTGTATTTGCAAAGAAGATTAACCTAGGTAAGTACATTTACCTAAGCAACGGTGAAAGAAAAGGTGGTGGAGCAGAAAGACCATCAATTCTTTCTGATGCTTTTGAGGCAGTTATTGCTGCTATTTATCTTGATGGTGGTATGGAAAAGGCAAGTAAGTTTGTACTTTCTTTTGTTGTACCTGAAATCAAGAACCATACAGCAGGTAAGAACTTTAAAGATTACAAAACTAAACTACAGGAAATTATCCAGAGAAATCCTGGAGAAACTTTACAGTATGAAGTTGTTGATGTTAGTGGTCCTGACCACAACAGACATTTTGTAGTTGAAGTACACCTAAACAGTAATGTAATCGGCAAAGGTGGAGGAAGAAGTAAGAAGGATGCAGAGCAACAGGCTGCAAGAGAGGCTTTGGAGTTGATGGGATATTAAACATTCTAATATTTCCATTTTTGTGCCTCATAACGGTTGTCCTCACCAGTGTGTATTTTGCAACCAAAGAAATATTACAGGTCATTCATATCAACCAACTCAAGATGATGTAGTGTCTGCAATAGAAACTGCAATAAAAAGTGGTGTTGATAAGAAAAATACCGAAATCGCTTTCTTTGGTGGTAGCTTTACTGCCATCGATAGGGGTTATATGGTTTCTTTACTTAATGCTACAAAGCAATATATAAATGACTTTTATGGTATTAGATTGTCAACAAGACCTGATGCAATAGATGATGAAGTTTTAACTTTGCTTAAAAGTTATGGTGTAACTTCAATTGAGCTTGGTGCACAGTCAATGTGTGATGATGTTCTTTCTCTTAATGAAAGAGGTCATAGTGCTACTGATGTTGTAAATGCTTCTAATCTTATTAAGAAGTATAACATTTCTTTAGGACTACAAATGATGATTGGTCTTTATGGCAGTACACCTGAAAAGGATATAGAAACTGCTGAGGAATTAATCAGTCTTTCTCCTGATACTGTTAGAATTTATCCAACAATAACTATGAAAGACACATTACTTGAAAAGTATTATAACGATAAAAAATATGTTCCATATAGTAAAGAAACAACAATAAATACTTGTGCAAAAATTCTTAAAATGTTTTATGATAAAAAAATTAATGTTATTAGAGTAGGACTTCATTATTCAGATGAACTTGTAAGTACTTCTGTAGCAGGTTTTTATCACCCTGCATTTAGAGAATTATGTGAAAGCAAAATGTTTCTTGATATGTTAGTAAATGAAATAAAAAAATACCCACAAGGCGAATTTTCTGTTATTGTAGGTAATAAGTTTATTTCAAAAGCTATTGGACAGAAAAAGGCAAATATTAAAGTCCTTAAAGAACTGGGATACATAGTTACTTTTAAACAAAGTGATACCCTTAAGGACTTTCAGTTTATTATTAAAGAAAGAGGTGACTTATGCTACTAAAATCATTGGAATTGCATGGCTTTAAGACTTTTCCCGATAGAATAAAGCTATCCTTTGATAAAGGCATTACTTCTATAGTAGGACCTAACGGTTCAGGTAAAAGTAACATAAGTGACGCAATTAGATGGGTACTGGGTGAACAGTCTGCCAAAACTCTAAGATGTTCTAAGATGGAAGATGTTGTCTTTAACGGAACAGATAAGAGAAAAAAGACCGGCTATGCAGAAGTTACCTTGTCTATTGATAACAAAGACAGAATACTTCCTTTTGATGGTGACGAAGTAGCCGTTACAAGAAGATATTACAGAAGTGGCGAAAGTGAATATATGATTAACAAAGCCACAGTAAGACTTAGAGATATTCATGAACTATTTATGGATACAGGTCTTGGTCGTGACGGTTATTCTATGATTGGTCAAGGTAAAATTGACAGTATTGTTGCATCAAAAAGTGAAGAAAGAAGAGAAATATTTGAAGAAGCATCAGGTATTTCTCGTTATAGATATAGAAAAACCGAAGCTGAAAGAAAGCTAAAAAGTACAGAAGAAAATCTTGTCAGACTTAGAGATATTGTTGGTGAACTTGAAGACAGAGTCGGTCCACTAAAGAAACAGTCAGAAAAAGCACAAAAGTTCCTTGTACTTTCTGAAGAAAAGAAAGGTCTTGAAATTGCTTTATGGCTAAATACTCTTGATAATTCAGCAAACATTATCAAAGAACAAGACGACAAAATAGATATTCAAAGAGCACAGTATGAAAATGCTGAACAAGAACTTGCAAATATCAGTTCAGAAACAGAATCTATCTATCTAAAAAATGGTGAAATCACTTCTAAGATTGATACCATAAGAAGAAATATTTCTCAGTTTGAGTCTGAGGTTAGCAACAACAATGCTCTTATTTCTGTTGCAAATAACGACATTGAGCATAACAAAGAAACTATAACAAGACTTGAAACTGAAATTGAACAACTTGATAATTCCTTTACTGAAATTGAATCTCAAATTAAAGAGAAGAAAGAAAATGTTGAAAAGCTAAAGTTAAACATTGAAGAAAAGCAAAAGGAATATAATGAAGTATCCGAAAACCTAAATACTATCAGTGTTGATGCTTCCCGTAGTGGTGATGAGATTCAAGAACTAAATTCAAAATTAGCTGAATTATCCCAAAAGTCAGCTAATGCAAAGGTAGTTTTACTTACAAGTGATTCATCAATTAATGAACTTAATGAAAGAATAGAAAGTCTAAATTCTTCATTGTTAGAAAAAGAAAGTAATTTAGAAACTACTTCTAAAATGCTTGAAGATTATAAGGCACAGGGTAAAGACTCTGCCGAAAAGGTAGAAATGCTTTCCAATTCTATTAAGGGTTTAGAACTTAAAATCAGTAACCTAAAAGCAAAAAATGAAAATTCTAAAGGTGAGATTGACAGATTAACTCTTGATTCTAATGAAAAGCTAAGAAGAGCCAATATCCTAGAAGACCTAGAAAAGAACCTTGAGGGCTTTGCTCATAGTGTAAAAACTGTAATGAACCTTTCAAGACATGGCAAAATCGGTGGTATTCATGGTCCTGTTTCAAGATTAATTAAAGTACCGACAGACTATGCAGTAGCTATCGAAACTGCTTTAGGTGGTGCAATGCAGAACATTGTTACAGGCAATGAAGAAGATGCTAAGAGAGCAATTCGCACACTAAAGGAAAACAAAGGTGGTAGAGCAACATTCCTACCTATTGCCACAATTAAACCTAGATACCTAAATGAAAATGGTATTGACAGTTGTTTTGGTTTTGTTGGTGTTGCGTCAGATTTGTGTGATTGTAAGGATGAGTACAAAGGTATTTTACAAAACTTGCTTGGTAAGATTGTTATTGCCGAGGATCTTAATTCAGCAGTATCTATTGCTAAGAAGTATTCATACCGTTTTAAGGTAGTTACTCTTGATGGTCAGGTTGTAAATGCCGGTGGTTCTCTAACAGGTGGTTCTTTAAATAAACGAACAGGCTTGTTATCTCGTGCAAGTGAAATTGAAAAGTACCGTAAAGAGGCTAAAGCCCTTGCAGATAAAGCAGATGAACTTAAAGAACAGTACAGTAACAGTCAGCAAGAATTTGCAAAGTATGAAGCTGATATTTTAGGTACTAGAGGAGATTTATCTACCGAACAACAAGAACTTATTAGATTAAGAACTGAATATAAGGCTTGTCAAAATGAATATGACTCTTTAGTTAGCAGTATTGATTTTACAAAGAATGAAATTGTAGAATGTGAAAATAAAACTTCTAATCTACAAAAAGACAAAGAAACTGCCGATAAAGAATTTAGTGCATTTGAAGAAGAAATTGCAAATATCGAAAAAACAACTTCTAACCTTACAGGTAACAGACTTGCACTAACTGAAAAGAGAGAACAACTTTCAGAAAAGTTACAAAATATCAGACTTGAAATTGTAACTTATGAAAAGGACAAAGAGGCTTTAATCAGTGAAATCAGAACATCCGAATACAACAGTCAGCATCAAACCGAAAGAAAAGAGAACTTGCGTAATCAGATTGTTTCTGTAAATTCAAATATTGATATAATTAATAAGAAGATTGAAAGCTACACTAATATTTCAAACAATTATCAAGATAAAATTGCTGAATTCAATAACGCTATTGAAAAGCTAAATGGCGATAAAGAAAAGTTTGAAAAGAAAAGTGTAGAACTTAGACAGAAAGAAAAGGACCTAAACTCTACAAGAGAGGTTTCCGGCAGAGAACTTGCTCGTCTTGAAGAAAGAAAAATCAACCTACAAAAGCAGTATGATGATATTATTGCAAAACTTTGGGATGAATATGAACTTACAAAAAGACAAGCAGAAGAAATTTCTATTGAAATTGAAAATGTTTCAACTGCAAGAAAAAGACTTAATGAAATTAAGTCCTCAATAAGAGGTCTTGGTTCTGTTAATGTTTCAGCTATTGAAGAATACAAGGAAGTATCCGAAAGATATGAATTCTTAGGTGCTCAGGTTTCTGATGTAGAAAAGTCTAAGAATGAAATCGAAAGACTTATTAATGACTTAACTAAACAAATGAAAGATGCTTTCATTGAGAACTTCCACGAAATCAATAAGCACTTTGGAGAAACATTCAAAGAATTATTTGGTGGTGGTACTGCTTCTCTTGAACTTGCAAACCCTGATGATATTCTAAACAGTGGTATTGATATTATCGCTCATCCTCCCGGAAAGATTGTTGTTCATCTAGAGGCACTTTCAGGTGGTGAAAAGGCACTTGTTGCTATTGCACTATATTTCTCAATTATGAAAGTCAGACCTGCACCATTCTGTGTTATGGACGAAATTGAAGCTGCCCTTGATGATGTTAATGTTGACAGATTTGCTCAGTATATGAGAAGAATGACAGACAGAACTCAGTTTATCACCATTACTCACAGAAGAGGCACAATGGAAGAATCTGATGTTCTTTACGGTGTAACAATGCAAGATGAGGGTATTTCTAAGTTACTTGAACTTCGTGCATCAGAAGTTGCAGCAAAGCTTGGAATGAAAGCAAACTAATTTAAGGTGGTAAAACAATGGGACTATTTAAAAAGATTAAAGAAGGTCTAAAAAAAACAAGAGATAGTGTTGTAAGTCAAATTGACTCAATGCTAAAGTCTTTTACAAAGATTGATGAAGAACTTTTTGAGGAACTAACTGAACTACTAGTAATGGGTGATGTTGGTATTCAAACAGCAGAACAGATTACCGATGAATTAAGAGTTAAAGTTAAAAAAGAAGGTATCAAAGACCCTAAAGAAATCACACTACTTCTACAAGAAGTAGTTGCAGATATGCTTAGAGGTGATGAAGAACTAAAAATTACTACTAAGCCATCTATTATTCTTGTAATCGGTGTAAACGGTGTAGGTAAGACTACAACTATCGGTAAACTTGCTAATAACCTAAAGAAGCAGGGCAAGAGTGTTCTACTTGCAGCAGCGGATACATTTAGAGCAGCAGCTATTGAACAGTTAGAGATTTGGGCTGACAGAAGTGGTTGTGATATTGTTAAGCAGAATGAAGGTTCTGACCCTGCAGCAGTTATATACGACGCTATTTCAGCAGCAAAAGCAAGAAACACAGATGTTATTATTTGTGATACTGCAGGTCGTTTACACAACAAAAAGCACCTTATGGATGAACTTGCAAAAATCGGTAGAGTTATCGACAGAGAACTTCCTGATGCAGATAAAGAGTACCTGCTTGTACTAGACGCAACAACAGGTCAAAATGCAGTTAATCAGGCTGAACAGTTTAGTAAAGCAACAGGCATTACAGGTATTGTTCTTACAAAGCTTGACGGTACTGCTAAGGGTGGTGTAGTTCTTGCAATTAAGAACGGCCTAGGTATTCCGGTTAAGTATATTGGTGTTGGTGAACAGATTGATGACCTACAAGAATTTGTTCCGGAAGATTTTGCAAAAGCACTGTTTGATTTTGGTGATAAAGAATGAGAAAGTTTTTAATTGCATCTAATAATGCACACAAAGTTGTAGAATTAAACCGAATTCTAAATCCACTGGGTATTCACGCAGTTACTGCTAAGGAATGTAATATTGACCTAGGTGATGTTGAGGAAACAGGCACTACATTTGCCGAAAATGCTAAAATTAAAGCTATGTCAGCTTTTGAAAAGTCAGGTATGCCTTCAGTAGCCGATGACTCAGGTTTGATGATTGATGCATTAGATGGCAGACCGGGAGTATATTCAGCCAGATATGCCGGTGAAAATGCAACTGATGAAGATAGATATAATAAAGTCCTAGAAGAAATGAAAGATGTACCGGAAGACAAGCGTACTGCAAGATTTGTTTCAAGTATTTGTTGTATTCTTGAAGATGGTACAGTTATTACAGCAGAGGGTTATAGTGAAGGCAAAATTGCATATGAACCTCATGGTACAGAGGGATTTGGTTATGATCCAATTTTCATTACTGATAGTGGCAAGTCTTTTGCAGAACTAACTTCCGAAGAAAAGGATGCTATCAGTCACAGAGGTAATGCACTAAGAATATTAAGGGAAAAGTTGTTAAAATATATTTAAGGAGTAATTATGCTAACAAGTAAACAGAGAGCATACCTAAGAGGTATTGCAAATTCAATTGATACAATTTTAATGGTTGGTAAAGGCAGTATCACAGACCAAGTTGTTAAACAGGCTGAAGATGCACTTTATGCAAGAGAAATTATTAAGGGTAAGGTTCTTGAGAATTGTGAAATCAATTCAAGACAAGTTGCTGATATTTTATCAGAAAAACTTGATTGTGATGTAGTACAGGTTATCGGTTCAAAATTTGTTCTATACAAGCCTAACCCTGATGAACCTGTAATCAAACTACCAAGAGCAAATAAGTAATGAATATTGCTATTTTTGGTGGTGCATTTAACCCAATTCACAAAGCTCATACAACTCTTGCAGAAAATGTTTTAAAGGAATGTAATGTAGAAAAGGTTATTTTTATACCGACTTTCATCAGTCCACATAAAAGTATGCAATATGCAGTTCCTTTTGAACACAGAGTGAATATGTGTAAAATAGCTACTAAAGATAATGATAATTTTATTGTTTCAACTTTAGAAGAAAATTTCAAAGGCAAAAGTTACACATACAGAACCCTTGAAGAACTAAAAAAACTTTATCCTAATGATAATTTATTTTTAGTTACAGGTGCTGATATGTACTTAACATTTTTACAATGGAAAAATCCTGATGAAATTTTCAGCTTAGCTACACTGATTACTTGCCCAAGAGATGATGGTGACTATAACTCTTTAGTAGAATATTCAAAAGTTTTGGAACAACATAATGGCAAGTCAATAATTCTGAAAGAACCTATTATGGAACTTTCTTCAACCATTGTAAGAGATGATGTGAATGAGGCTTTTAAAAGAGATTTAATTGATAAGAATGTATTTGAATATATTAGAAATAATCAATTATATGGGGTGAAGTAATGAGTATTGAGTCTTATAAGAAGATAATCAAAGGCAGAATGGGAGAAAAAAGATATATTCATTCTGTAAATGTTGCAAAACAAGCTCAAAAACTTGCGAAAATTTATGGTTGTGATGAAGAGAAAGCAATGACTGCCGGTATCCTTCATGATGTAACAAAAGAAACACCTTTTGATGAACAGTTGAAAATTATAACAGAGGGTGGTATAATTTTGGATGAGATTGAAAAATCAAGTCAAAAATTGTGGCATCCCATTTCAGGTTCGGTATATATTCAGAAATATTTAGATATTAATGATGCTGATATTATCAATGCTATTAGATTTCATACTACCGGCAGAAGTAATATGTCTTTGCTTGAGAAAATTATTTTTGTAGCTGACTTTACCGGTGATGAAAGAAATTATGATGGTGTTGATATTATGAGAGAAAAGGCTTTAAGAAGTCTTGAAGAAGCTATGATTTATGGCTTACAGTTTACTATACAAGATCTCTCAAGCAGAGCATTGACAATTCACCCTAATGCTTTGTCTTGTTATAATGAATTAATTTTAAAGGATGAATAAAATGGATACAAAAGAACAAGCACATTTAATTGCCAAAGCACTTTCAAGCAAAAAAGGACTAGATGTGGAAGTTATCAAAATTTCTGATGTTTCAGTTCTTGCTGATTATATTGTAATTGCAACCGGTACTAGTTCAACTCATGTAAAAGCTCTGGCTGATGAGGTTGAATATCAGCTTGACGAAGCAGGTTTTTCTGTAAGTCATGTTGAGGGTCACCGAGGTAACGGTTGGATTTTACTTGATTATATTGATATTATCGTTCATGTATTTGATGACAAGTCCCGTGAATACTACAACCTTGAAAGATTGTGGGAAGACGGTACTGTTGTTAAGTTTGACGATGTAGATTAATGGAGGAATACAGTTGAAGTACAATCATTTGGTAGTAGAGCCTAAGTGGCAGAAAGCATGGGAAGAAAAGGGCTGTTTCCATGCAGAAGAAAATAGCGACAAAAAGAAATTCTATGCATTAATTGAATTTCCTTATCCATCAGGACAAGGTCTTCATGTTGGTCATCCACGACCATATACTGCACTTGACGTTGTTTCAAGAAAGAGAAGATTACAGGGATATAATGTACTATATCCAATCGGTTGGGATGCTTTTGGTCTTCCAACAGAAAACTATGCTATTAAGAACCACATTCACCCTGAAATCGTAACAAAAAATAATGTTGCAAGATTTAAAAAGCAAATTCAGTCACTTGGTATTTCTTTTGACTGGAGTCGTGAGATCAATACAACCGATCCTGAATATTATAAATGGACTCAGTGGATTTTCCTACAGCTATTTAAGCATGGTTTAGCTTATAAGAAAGAAATGGCAGTTAACTGGTGTACTTCTTGTAAGTGTGTTCTTGCTAATGAAGAAGTAGTAAATGGCGTTTGTGAGCGTTGTGGCAGTGAAGTTGTAAGAAAAGTTAAGTCACAGTGGATGCTAAAGATTACAGAATATGCCGATAGACTTATTAAGGACCTTGATTTAGTTGATTATCCTGACAGAGTTAAGGCTCAGCAGAAGAACTGGATTGGCAAGTCAACAGGTGCTGAAGTGGATTTCAACACAACTGAGGGCGATAAACTAACAGTTTACACAACAAGATGTGATACACTATTTGGTGCTACATATATGGTTATTTCACCTGAACATCCTTGTATTGAAAAGTGGAATGACAAGATTAAGAATATTGAAGATGTTAAGGCTTATCAGGCAGAGGCTGCTAAGAAGTCTGACTTTGAAAGAACAGAATTAGTTAAGGAAAAAACAGGTGTTATGCTTGATGGTGTTAAGGCTATCAACCCTGTAAATGGTAAGGAAATTCCTATTTTCGTTTCTGACTATGTTCTGGTTTCTTACGGTACAGGTGCTATTATGGCTGTTCCTGCTCATGATACTCGTGACTGGGAATTTGCAAAGAAATTTAACCTACCTATTATCGAAGTTGTTAAGGGTGGCGAAGATGTACAGAAAGAAGCATTTACAGACTGTGCAACAGGTGTAATGGTTAATTCTGATTTCTTAACAGGCTTAACAGTAGAAGAAGCTAAGAAAAAGATGATTTCTTGGTTGGAAGAAAACAAAGTAGGTAGAGCAAAAACTAACTATAAACTAAGAGACTGGGTATTCTCTCGTCAGAGATATTGGGGTGAACCAATTCCTATCGTTCATTGTGATAAGTGTGGTTATGTTCCGATTCCTGAAAGTGAACTACCACTAAGATTACCTATGGTTGATTCATATGAACCAACAGATACAGGTGAATCACCTCTATCTAAGATGACTGATTGGGTAGAAACAACTTGTCCTTGTTGTGGTGGCAAGGCTTATAGAGAAACTGATACAATGCCTCAGTGGGCAGGTTCTTCATGGTACTTCCTAAGATATATGGACCCACACAACAAAGAAGCATTAGCAAGTAAAGAAGCACTTAACTACTGGTCACCTGTTGATTGGTATAACGGTGGTATGGAACATACAACACTTCACTTACTATATAGCCGTTTCTGGCATAAGTTCCTATATGATATTGGTGTAGTACCTACTCCTGAACCATATGCAAAGAGAACAAGCCATGGTATGATTCTTGGTGAAAACGGCGAAAAGATGAGTAAGTCCAGAGGTAATGTTGTTAACCCTGATGATATTGTACAGCAGTATGGTGCTGATACTATGCGTCTATATGAAATGTTCATTGGTGACTTTGAAAAGGCTGCACCTTGGAATGACAAGGGCATTAAGGGTTGTAGAAGATTTGTAGAAAGATACTATAACCTACAAGAAAAGCTAATTGACGGTGATGAAGTTCGTCCTGAACTGGAATGTTCAATTCATAAGACAATCAAGAAAGTATCCGAAGATATTGAAAATATTAAGTTTAATACAGCAATTGCATCATTAATGGCACTTATGAATGACATTAATGCAGTTGGTTCAATCAATAAGAAAGAATATGCAATTTTCTCAATTCTATTAAATCCATTTGCTCCTCATGTAACAGAAGAAATTTGGTCAACTTGTAATTTAGGTGACGGTATGGTTGTTGATCAGCCTTGGCCTGAATATGATGAAAGCAAGTGCAAAGCAAATGAAATTGAAATTGCTGTTCAGGTTAATGGCAAGATTAAGACTAAGCTTATGATTCCTGCAGAAGCAGAACAGGCTGAAGTTATTGCCCTTGCAAAGGCTGATGAAAATGTAAAGAAGTCAGTTGAAGGTATGAATATTATTAAGGAAATTTATGTTAAGGGAAGACTTGTTAACATAGTTGTTAAGCCTTAAAATACAATTTTCAACAAAAATTTATATTTTACTTGACAATCTTTAGGTTTTTGTAGTATAATCATTTATGCAATTAAGCAAAATTACCCATGCCAAGTGGCAGATGGGAGGGAAATATACAATGGCAGAAGTTAGATTAAAAGACAATGAATCTCTTGAAAGTGCACTAAGAAGATTTAAGAAGCAGTGTGCTAGAGCTGGCGTTATTGCTGAAGTTCGTAAGAGAGAAGCTTACGAGAAGCCTTCCGTTAAGCGTAAAAAGAAATCTGAAGCAGCTCGTAAGAGAAAGTATAAGTAATATGCTTATAAAAAACGGACAGTAATATTTTACTGTCCGTATTTTGTTATCCAGAAAGGTTTTTACTATGAAGAAAATTTTAGTAATGCTAGGTCCAAACCTAAATATGGTTGGCACAAGAGAAAAAAATATTTACGGTGAAGAAAATGCCAATACTATAAATCAAGATATTAAGTCATTTGCAAAGAATGCCGGTTTTGAATGTGATATTTTTCAGTCAAACCATGAGGGTGACTTAATTGATAAAATTCATAGCACTTTAGGTGTATATGATGGTGTTGTGCTAAATGCCGGTGCTTTAACTCATTATAGCTACGCATTAAGAGATGCTATTGCCTCTGTGACTGCTGTACCGTTTATTGAAGTTCATATGTCCAATGTACATAAAAGAGAAGAATTTCGCCATAAGTCAGTTATCTCAGCAGTATGTGCCGGAGTAATTTGTGGCTTTGGTAAAGACAGCTACAGACTTGGTATTGAAGCATTAAAAGGATTGATTTAATTGGATATTTATAAGAATAGAATTAATAATATCAAATCAAAAATTACAGATGGTGCATTCTTAGTAACAAATGATAAGAATATTTATTACTTTACAGGACTTTGGGACAGTAATGGATATTTGCTTATCACTAAAGAAAATGCCTATCTTTTTGTTGACTTTCGTTATGGTGAAGTGGCTGAGAAAACTGTAAATTCAGCGAATGTTATTGTTTTTAATAAACTTTTTGATGAACTTAACAATGTTCTAAAAAATGATAATGTTACTAAACTTTATGTTGAAACAAATGTACTTACTATGGAACAGTACAAAACATATAGTGATAAACTAAGTGTTACTTTGTCAGAAGAAAATACTCTTGACAAAATTATTCTTGACCTAAGAATTGTTAAAGATAGTTATGAACTACAGTTAATGCAAAAGGCTCAAGATATTACAGAAGAAGCTTTTAACAAAATTGTACCACTAATAAAAGTAGGTACAACTGAAAGAACTTTATCTGTAGAATTGGAATATCAAATGAAATTATTAGGTGCAGAAAGTGTATCTTTTGATTTAATCACCATTACAGGCAAGAAAACTTCTTTACCTCATGGTGTGCCTAGTAATGATATGATCAAAAATGGTGACTTTGTTACTTTTGATATTGGTGCAACATATAAGGGTTATCATAGTGATATGACAAGAACCGTTGCAGTAGGCAGTGTTACCGATAAAATGAAAGAAGTTTATAACATTGTGCTAGATGCCCACAAAATGGCAATGGCAAGTGTTAAGCCCGGTATGAAGTGTTCTGATATTGACAAGATTGCTCGTGACTATATTTATTCTAAAGGCTATGAAGGCTGTTTTGGTCATGCAACAGGTCATGGTGTAGGTCTTGATATTCACGAATACCCAACAGTAAGCCCAAGATGTGATACTATCCTAAAAGAAGGTATGATTGTTACTATTGAACCGGGTATATACATAAAAGATAATTTTGGTGTTAGAATAGAAGATACCGTGATTGTTACAGAGAATGGTTACAAAAGTTTTGTGTCCCTCCCAAAAGAATTAACAATTCTGTAAAAAGAGGTTGCTTTTTATTCCATTTGTATGTATAATATTAGTGATAAATTGTGCGAGTAGTCGCATTTTATAAAATTTAAGGAGGATTACCAATGATTTCAGCAGGTGATTTTAGAAATGGTGTTACTTTTGAACTTGACGGACAGGTAGTTCAGGTTATTGAATTCCAGCATGTTAAGCCAGGTAAAGGTGCAGCATTCGTTAGAACAAAGTATAAAAATGTTATTACAGGTGCAGTAGTTGAAAAGTCTTTCAACCCAAATGATAAGTACCCAACAGCATTTATCGAAAGAAAAGATATGGAATATAGCTACGAAGACGGTGGTCTATATTACTTTATGGATACAGAAACATGGGAACAGATTCCTATTAGTGCTGACATCCTGGGCGACTCATTTAAGTTCGTTAAAGAAAATATGGTATGTAAGATTCTTTCTTACAAGGGCAATGTATTCGGTGTTGAACCACCTAACTTTGTTGAACTAAAGGTTACAAAGACTGATCCCGGTTTCAAGGGCGATACAGCAACAAATGCTACTAAGCCTGCTACACTTGAAACAGGTGCAGAAATTAAAGTACCACTGTTCATTGACGAAGGCGAAGTTATCCAGATCGATACAAGAACTGGCGAATATATGGGTAGAGCATAATGAACCTATCAGCAAGAATTTCCTATATTAAGGGATTAGCAGAAGGTCTAAATCTAGACGAAAACAAGGACGAAGTAAAGGTTCTTAATGAAATTATTGATTTCCTTGGTCAGTTAGCTGACGAAGTAGAAGAACTTGAAGAATGTTATGATGAATCAGTTGATATTGTTGATACACTTAACGACGATTTATCAATGCTTGAAGATGTAGTCTATGGTGACGATGATGAAGACCTAGATAAGTTCTCTTGTTCAACAGGTTGCAAGGGCTGTTGTACTTCACAGGATAATGATTCTTCTGATGAAGCTGATGTACCTATGTACGAAGTAACTTGTCCTCAGTGCAACAAGAAAATTGCAGTTTCAGAAAATCAACTTCTAACAGGCGAAGTTGAATGTCCTGATTGTGATGCTGTTCTTGAATTTGATTTAGACGGTATTACTAATAACGAAGAAGAGCAAGATATTAAGTTCTGATTTAACAAATTTACACTCCTGGGATAATATATCTCAGGGGTGTTTTTTTGCTTATTAAGAAAATTAAGAAAAAAAGAAAATTTATGAAGTTCATTGTAGTTTTCATTATCATAGCTATTTTATTAACTATAGCATTTGAAAGTTATATGAAACCACTCCAAGACAAAATCATGGAAAATGAAGCAAGAGGTCTTGTAGAGGAAAGAGTATCTAAAATTGCAGATGATGTTATTTCGAATAGTGACTATGATTATGATAAATTACTGGTAAAAACAGAAAATAAAAACGGTGGGGTAATGTCATTAAGTGTAAATACACCTGCAGTAAATAAAATTCAAAATGAATTTTCAGATGTATTTCAAAATAAAATGGATGACCTTAATACTCAGTATTTTTCAGTACCTTTAGGTGACTTAACTAATCTTACAATGCTTTCCAGCTTAGGTCCTAGGATAAAATTCTCATATGATATGACAGGTTCGGTTGACGTTGAATTAAAAAGTACATTTGAAAGTACAGGTGTAAATCAGACAATACATAGGGTAAATATGATTGTTGATGCTGAGGTTGTTTTTATTAGTCAATCATATATGGAAAATTTGAAAATACGAAATGAATTTGCTATTAGTGAAACTGTTATTGTTGGTGACACACCTGATTATCTCTATCCAAAAGTAAATTAGAAAAATATCTGTTGAAAAAACATATATATTGTGATAAAATAAGATGATACAACAATGGATAGGAGTGTTACTTTGGAGAAAAGTGACTTAAATAACACAAATTTCTTGGAAAATCAAGATTATTATCTTAACTTGATTTCTGAACTTATGAATATCAGAAAAAGAGGAGAAGTACCTCTGGCATATATTCACACATATGGTTGTCAGCAAAATGTTGCTGATAGCGAAAAAATTAAAGGCATGCTTTCAAAGGCAGGTTTTGAATTTGTAGAAGGTCCTGATGATGCTGACTTTATCTTGTTCAACACTTGTGCAGTTAGAGAACATGCTGAGGATAGAGTATTCGGTAATGTTGGTGCATTAAAGAAAATTAAGAGAAAACATCCACAGATTATGATTGCAGTATGTGGTTGTATGATGGAACAAAAGCATATTGCTGAACGAATGTACAATAGCTTTCCATTCGTTTCATTAGTTTTCGGGACTCATTCTTTACAGAATTTCCCTGAACTTTATTACAGAGCCTTGTTCTCAGGTAAGAGAGTTTACGAAAGAGATAATGACGATAAGAAGATTTATGAAGGTATTCCAATTAAGAGAGATGGCACTTTCAAGGGTTGGTTGCCTATTATGTATGGTTGTGATAATTTCTGTACATACTGTATTGTACCTTATGTTAGAGGTAGAGAAAGAAGTCGTAAGTCTGTTGATGTTATTTCCGAGGCAAAGGAACTAATCAATTCCGGATACAAAGATATTACTTTATTAGGTCAAAATGTAAATTCCTACGGTAAAGGTCTTGAAGAAGATATTACTTTTGCAAAGTTACTTGGTGAGATTGACAAAATCCCGGGTGACTATTGGTTAAGATTTATGACTAGTCACCCTAAGGATTGTTCAAAGGAACTAATTGATACTATTGCTAGTGGTGAACATATCAGTACTCATCTTCATTTACCGTTCCAAAGTGGTTCTGACAGAATTCTAAAGAAGATGAACAGACATTATGACAGAAAGAAGTATCTAGAAATAATCAACTATGCTAAAGAAAAGATTCCTAATCTTTCTTTGACAAGTGATATTATTGTAGGTTTCCCAGGAGAAACTTACGAAGATTTTAAGGAAACTTTGTCATTAATCAGAGAAGTAGAATTTACTTCACTATTTACTTTTATTTACTCACCAAGAGTAGGTACACCTGCTGCTAAAATGGATGACCCTATTCCTGCTGAGGAAAAGTCAAAGTGGTTTCAAGAACTACTTGCAGTTCAAGAAGAGATTGCAGCAAAGCGTTGTGCCTCAATGGTAGGTAAGAAAGAAAAGATTCTTGTTGAAAGTGTAAACAAGAAGAATAACAAACTTCAGTGTAGAAATTCAGGCAATATTATTGTTGAATGTGACGGTGATGAAAACTTAATCGGTACATTCCAAATTGCTGAAATTACTGAAGCTAGAAACTGGATTTTAAAAGGTAAGTTAATATAAAGGAGAATAACAATGGAAGAAAAAATTGTTTCTATGGCAAGAGAAATCGGTAAACTTCTTCAAGAAGAAGAATGTTACGCTAAGATGGAAAGTGAAAGAATTGCATCTGATGCAGATAAAGAACTTCAAGATTTAATCGGTGAATTCAACCTAAAGAGAATTGCCATTAATGAAGAAGGTATGAAGAAAGACAGAGACCAAGAAAAGATTCAGAACTTCAATAACGAAATGCGTGAAATCTACGGCAAGATTATGCAGAATCAGCATATGATTGCTTACAATGAAGCAAAGTCTGAACTAGATAAGATTGTAGGTAGAGTAGCTGCTATTATTACAAACTCAGCTAATGGTGAAGATCCTGAAACAACAGATGTACACCAAGGTTGCAGTGGTGACTGTAGTGGTTGTAGCAGTTGTGGCTAATTAATATCTATTTAGAAAGGAAGTGAGAGTATGGCTGAATTGTCACCAATGATGAAACAATATTTTGAAATTAAAGAAAAGAATAAAGACAGTATTCTGTTCTTTAGACTAGGTGACTTTTATGAGATGTTTTTTGATGATGCAAAACTTGCTTCTCGTGAACTGGATTTAACTCTCACTGGCAGGGATTGTGGTCAAAAAGAGAGAGCTCCTATGTGTGGTGTTCCATTTCATAGTTGCGAAAGCTATATTGCAAGACTTGTCCAAAAAGGCTACAAGGTAGCAATATGTGAACAAACAGAAGACCCTGCAAAAGCTAAAGGCCTTGTAAAGAGAGATATTATCAGAGTTATTACACCGGGTACTGTTATTGAATCCGGTATGCTTGATGAAGGTAAAAATAACTTTATTTCATCAGCCTTTATGGCTAACAATAAGATTGGCTTATCTTTCTGTGATATTTCTACAGGTGAGCTTTTCATTACAGAAATATCCGGTGAAGATTTGCAAGACCAGCTACAAGACCAATTAATCAGTTACAATCCAAGAGAAATTTTAATAGGTGGAGAAATTGTTAATTTCAAAACCTTGCCAAACTTTATTAAAGAAAAACTTTCTGCTTCTGTGGAAATGCTGACCGATGATGAATTTGGTTATTCTATTTGTCTTGATGCTATGAAAAATCAGTTTAAAGAAAATGATGTAAATAGTATCAAAGATAAAAAAGAAATGGTTTCTTCTGTTGGTGCTTTGTTAAGTTATCTAAAGGTTACTCAGATTACCGGTTATGAAAGAATCAATACTTTTGAAGTGTATAACGAAAATCAGTATATGAACCTTGACTATAACACAAGGAGAAATCTAGAACTTACCAGAACTATGATGAATAAAGAGAAGAAAGGTTCTCTTATTTGGCTACTGGATAAAACAAAAACTGCAATGGGTAAAAGACTACTTAGATATTGGCTTGAACACCCATTACTTAATATTGGTACAATTCTTAACCGTCAAAGTGCTATTGCTGATTTAGTAGATGATACAGTTCAAAGACTTGAAATTACTGAGTCATTAATCGGTATTTTTGATATTGAAAGATTAATGACAAAGATAGTTTACGGTAATGCCAATGCCAGGGAACTTCGTTCTCTATGTGGTGCATTTGAGAATTTACCACAGATAAAGAATTTAATCAGTAAGTTTGACTCAAGCCTTATGAGAAAACTTACAGAAGATATAGATCCTCTTGAGGATATTCATCAGTTAATTGGTACTGCTATTGAAGAAGAACCACCATTTTCTGTTAGAGAAGGTGGACTTATTAAAGAGGGCTATAACGAAGAGCTTGATGCAGTCCGTTCTGATATGAACAACAGTACTTCTTTACTTGCTCAAATTGAACTTGAACAAAAAGAAAAGACAGGTATCCCTAAACTGAAGGTTGGTTACAATAGAGTATTCGGTTACTATATTGAAGTAACAAATTCCTATAAAGATAAAGTGCCGGAAGAATATATCCGTAAACAGACTTTAACTAACTGTGAACGATATATTACCCAAGAACTAAAAGACCTGGAAGGTAGAATTCTAGGTGCAAAAGACCGTTCATTCGGTATGGAATATGCTATCTTTGATGATATTAGAAAAGTAGTAGCAAATAACCTTGATAGAATTGAAAAAACTGCAAAGGCTATTGCAACACTTGATGTACTAACTAGCCTTGCAAATGTTGCAAGTGATAATAACTACACTAGACCGGAAGTTAATCAATCAAGTAAAATTATTTTAAAAGACTCTCGTCATCCGGTAGTAGAAGCACTTCTTTCAGGTGCACCATTTGTTCCTAATGATGTAACACTTGATAACGATAGTAACAGAGTTGCTATTATTACAGGCCCTAATATGGCAGGTAAATCTACATATATGCGACAAGTAGCACTAATTGTACTAATGGCTCAAATGGGTTCATTTGTACCTGCGAGTTATGCAGAGATTGGCGTTGTTGATAGTATCTTTACAAGAGTAGGTGCATCTGATGACTTAGCATCAGGTCAATCGACATTTATGGTTGAAATGAATGAAGTAGCAAACATTGTAAAGAAAGCTACTAAAAATTCTTTGCTTATTCTTGATGAAATCGGTAGAGGTACAAGTACCTATGATGGTATGAGTATTGCTAGAGCAGTTCTTGAATTTGTTGCTGATAAGAAAAAACTAGGTGCTAAGGCACTATTTGCAACACATTATCACGAACTGACTGTTATGGAAAATCTTCTTGATGGAGTTAAAAACTACAACATAGCAGTTAAAAAGCGTGGTGACGATATTACCTTCTTGCGTAGAATTATCCCCGGTGGTGCTGATGACAGTTATGGTATAGAAGTTGCTAAACTTGCAGGACTACCTGATTGGATTATTAAAAGAGCAAAAGAAATATTAAAAGAACTTACTTCCGGTAAGACTGATGATAAGGAAACATTTGCTAATATATCACCTCATAATAATGAAGATGATATGCAATTAAATCTCCTAGATACTGCAAGTAATGCAGTAACCGATAAATTAAAATCTGTTGATGTAAATACACTTACACCGATAGAAGCTATGAATTTACTATATGAACTAAAAAATATGATTTAAAAGGTGGTGGACGCTATGGGTAGAATAAATGTACTTGATAAACATACGGCAGAACTTATTGCTGCCGGTGAAGTTGTAGAGCGTCCTTCATCTGTTGTAAAAGAATTACTTGAGAATTCTATAGATGCAGGGGCTACTCAAATTACAGTTGAAATTATGCATGGTGGCATTGATTATCTTCGTATTACAGATAACGGTTGTGGCATCCTTAAAGAAGATGTACGCAATGCTTTTAAGCGAAATGCTACCAGTAAAATCTCAGTTGACAGTGACCTTGAAAAGATAGGTACACTTGGTTTTAGAGGTGAAGCCTTAGCATCAATTTCATCAGTTTCAAAGGTTCAACTTATAACAAAAGCTAAAGAAGAAAATATAGGTTCAGCTTATGAAATTGATGGTGGGGAAGAAATTTCTTTTGATGATGCCGGTTGTCCTGATGGTACAACTTTTATTATGAGAAATCTTTTCTACAATGTACCGGCTAGATATAAATTCCTTAAAAAGGATGTTGCCGAAGGTAATGCAGTTGCAAGTGTAATTGACAAGATTGCTTTGTCACATCCTGAAATTGCAATTACTTTTATTAGGGATAACAAGAGAGTTCTAAAAACTGCCGGTGACGGTAAATTAATGTCATCAATATATGCAGTTTATGGCAGAGATTTTGCATCAACACTTATACCTGTTGACTATGAACTTAACGGTATGAAGTTAACCGGTTATATTAGCAGACCTACAAATGGTCGAGCAAATAGAAATATGCAAAACACATTTATTAATGGCCGTTTTGTAAAGTCAAGGACAATTTCTGTTGCACTAGAAGAAGCCTGTAAAGGCTCAATTATGATTGGTAAGTTTCCTTCTTGTGTTCTTAATTTACAGATTAGTCCTGAAGCAGTTGATGTAAATGTTCATCCGTCTAAAATTGAAGTAAGATTTATTAATGAAAGACCTGTTTTTGATACAGTTTATCATGGTGTTAAGTCAGCTTTGCTTCGTGGAGACAGTAGAAAGGAAGCCGTATTAAACCACAACAATACTGTAAATATAAAGTCTCTAAATCCTTTTAATTTGGCAAATAAAGTTATTAATAAAGAACCACCCAAATCAGTTCAAAAAGCATCTGAAAAGCCAAGAGAAAAAAGTATTTTCGATGAACTGGATTTACCAACCAAAACAGTAAAGTATAATAAAATAAATAAAGTTTCCGACAGTTCTTCTGTTCAAAAGAAGTATATGGAATTTCTGGAGAATAACAAGAAACTATCAGAAAACAATCAAACTACAAACAATACTGTATGTAATAATACAAATAATAATGTAATAAATAATGTTTCAACCGAAAGTAAGATTGAAACAACAATGGATGAAGTAAAAGAAGATACTTCATTAAATCAAGAAGTACAAAAGGTTAATCCTTTTGAAGAACTTGAACTAGAGAAAATTACTACGGAAGAAAAGAAAAGTGATGTTGATGTTGTGTTACCAACAGAAAGACAAACTAATTCTTCTTCCGAAAATATTGAAATCAAAACATTAATTGACGAAGACAAGCAAAGTTTTAGGTTTATCGGTGAAGCAATGAATACATATATCATTGTAGAAACTGATAACAATAAACTTGTTTTAATAGATAAACACGCAGCTCATGAAAGAATAATTTTTGAAAAGCTAAAGCGTGAAAAAGGAACAGGTTCTGTTCAACTATTGTTAATTCCAATTACAGTTACACTTGAAAAGAATGAATATACTGTAGCAATTGAACATTTAGATATGTTCAAGAATGTTGGATTTGATGTAGAGGACTTTGGTAATGGTACTTTGATTGTGAGAAGTGCACCATCATACCTAAGAAATGATGATATTGAAGATACTATTATTGAAATTTGTGGTTACATAGCTGAAAACAGAAAGAATGTTATGAGTGAACATATGGAATGGATTTATCACAATATTTCATGCCGTTCAGCAATAAAAGCTGGTGACAGTAGTACTGCTAAGGAACTGATAGATATTGCGAAAACAGTTTTTTCTGATGACAGTATACGATATTGTCCTCATGGCAGACCTGTATGTATTGAACTTTCTAAATATGAAATTGAAAAACAATTTGGAAGGGCATAACTAAATGGAAAAGATAAAAATTATTTCAATAATCGGACCTACTGCTTCCGGCAAAACAAGCCTTTCTATTGCGGTTGCAAAGAAATATAATGGCGAAATAGTTTCTGCTGATTCAATGCAAATCTACAAAGATATGGATATTGGAACAGCTAAACCTACTTTGGAAGAAATGGATGGAATAAAGCATTATATGATGGACTTTCTTCCACCATCAACTAACTATTCAGTAGCAGATTATGTAAGAGATGCAAATAGTGCAATTAAAGAAATTTTAGATAAAAATAAACTGCCAATACTTGTTGGTGGTACAGGTCTTTATGTTGATTCATTGCTTAATAATGTTCAGTTTACTGAGCAAAAGGTTGATGAACAGTTAAGAAATAAATTGAATTCTAAGAGTGATGAAGAATTACTCCTAGAACTTGAAAAGGTAGATAAAGAGTCTTATGATAAACTATCAAAAGAAATCAACCATAAGCGAATTGCAAGAGCATTAGAAGTATATTATCTTACAGGCAAACCTAAGTCACAAGTTGATAAAGAGGCAATGATGGTTGAATCACCATATAAACCGATAAAAATAGGATTATATGCAGAGGATAGACAGTTCCTTTATGATAGAATTAATCAAAGAGTTGACATAATGGTTCAACAAGGTGTTTTAGAAGAAGCTAAAAACCTTATGAACAGTAACCTTAGTTTGACTGCTCAAAAAGCCATTGGTTATAAAGAATTTTTCCCTTATTTAAATGGTGAAGATACTTTAAAAAATTGTGTTGAAACATTAAAAATGAACACAAGAAGATATGCAAAAAGACAGTTAACTTGGTTTAAAAGAGATAAAAACATTAAATGGTTTGATATATGTAAACTTAACAGTGAAGAATTAATAAAGAATGTTTTTGAATATATAGATGAGGCAAAAAATGATTAATAAAAAGACAAAAAGAATTATTATTAGTGCAATATGTATTTTTATAATTATATATGTTATTTATGTTTTCATTAGTTCTGTATTTGACCTTAACGGTGTAGATACCGAAGTAGCAACACAGATTACTGCAACTGACTCACTTTATAAAGATGCAATTATTGTTAGAGATGAAAAGTTAGTGAAAAACAGTACAGACGGTATTATTTCTTTCTCTTGTGATGACGGTGACAAAGTTGCAAAGAATGAAAAGGTAGCTGATATTTACAGTTCAGAAGATGATGTACTAAATAACAACAAACTTGAAGATATTAATAGTGAAATCACTAGACTTAAGAAGTTAAGTTCTATTGCATCTAACGGTGATGTTGGTATTGATACTGTTAATAGTCAGATTAATAATTCTATTACAGAACTAAATTCCCGTATTGCTGATAAGAACTTTCTTGACAGTGAAAATTATGTTGATGATATTACATATTTAATCACAGAAAGAATGTTAGTAGCAGGTAAGAATGTTGACATTTCAAGCCGATTAAACGATTTAAAGTCACAGAAACAGGAACTACAGAACACATCTAATAAAGCAGTAGGTTCTGTAAAGGCTTCACAAGCCGGTTGTTTTGTTTCTTCTGCTGATGGTTATGAGTCAATTTATAAGTATAAAAATGCAAAGTCAATGACGATTACAAAGTACAATAAATTACTTAAACAAAAACCTAAGAAAGTGTCAAGTGATACAATCGGTAAACTTGTTACTAGAGTAAACTGGTATGTAATCTGTCCAATTTCTAAGGAAGAGGCTTTAACATTAAAGTCAACTAACTACGATTCAATTACAGTAAATATGCCTTATGCTTCAACAAGTACAATCCCTGCATCTATTGAATCTATCAACCAAGATAAAAAGGGTGGAGACAGTATTCTTGTTTTGAAGTGTAATTATATGAATTCAGAACTGGCTTCCGTTAGAAAAGAAAATGTAGAAATTTGTCTAAAAACTTATGAAGGTATAAGAGTTAATAAGGATGCTCTTCATACTGATTATGTTACAAAGATTACAGAAGATAGTAAGGGTAACCAGAAAACTACTAAGAAGAAAGTTCAGGGTGTATATGTACTATACGGCAATGAACTTCAGTTTAAACAAGTAAATATTATTTATTCTGGTTCAGATTTTGTTATTTGTGATCCTTCTTCAGATAATACAAACTTGTATAATGGAGAAACGATTTCTTTATATGATAATATTGTAGTAAAGGGGAATGACTTAAAAGATGGAAAGATCATTAACTGATATTAAGTATAATTATGATTTTATCAATGAGAAAATTGCAGAGGCTGCTATGAAAGCCGGAAAAACAAGGGACGATATTACTTTTCTTTCAGCAACAAAAACTGTTGAACCTGAGTATATCAACTATGCAATTTCTCTGGGACTTTCCTATATTGGAGAAAATAAGGTTCAGGAACTACTTTCAAAGTATGACCAGTACAACCTTGAAAATTGTTCATTGCAGTTTATTGGACACTTACAGAGCAACAAGGTAAGACAAATTGTCGGTAAGGTTGATTTAATTCAGTCAATCGACTCAATGAAACTTGCTAAAGAGGTTTCTAAGTGTTCTTTAAAGAATAACATTACTTCTGATATTTTAGTTGAAGTAAATATCGGAAAAGAAGAAAACAAATCCGGTGTTATGCCGGAAATGCTTGAGAAATTAGTGGAAGAAATTAGCACTTTACCTGCTGTAAATGTTAAAGGATTAATGACTATTCCACCTATTTGTGAAAAAAAAGACGAAATTCGTAGATATTTTGAAAAAATGAATAGATTATTCCTTGACATATCATCAAAAAAATTAGATAATGTTTCTATGGACATTTTGTCTATGGGTATGTCTAGTGACTATTACGAAGCAATATTAGAAGGTGCCAATATGGTAAGAATCGGTTCTGCTTTGTTTGGAAATAGGATATATAAATAATTTGGAGGTTCAGATATGGCTGGTTTTGTAGATAAGATTAAGAGAATGTGGGATTCACCAGATGATGAATATGAGTATGATGACTACTCATATGAGGATAACAACAAGGATTCATATGATGATGAAGATTCTTACGAAGAACAAAGAGAACATCAGCGAGAAGTAAGAAGATCTGAAAGATCAGAAAGAAGAAGATATACTTCTGACTCATATACAGATAGTGACAGTGGCAACAAGGTTGTTAACATTAATGCAAGTACAAAAATTCAGGTTATTCTATTTAAGCCTGAGCGTTTTGGTGACGAAACAAGAGGTATTGCAGATGAAATCAACAAGAATCGCACTGTAGTACTTAATCTTGAAGACACTAATAAGGATATGTCAAGAAGAATTATTGACTTTCTAAGTGGTGTTACATATGCTAAAAAGGGTAAGATTAAGAAAATCGCCAATGCTACATTTATCATTATGCCTGAAAATGTGGATTTCACCGGTGATGATTTACTTGGTGAACTAGAAAATAACGGAGTTATTTTTTAATTGAGTAAAAATATAGATGAAAAGGATATTCTGATTTCCAGAATAAGTGACCTTTATTATCTTTCTATGGAAAGGAACAAACCTGAGTTTACTTCTTTCCTTAATGAAAGTGAAATTTCAATTTGTATTGAAGCATTAAAGGACTTTGGTATTACTGATTACTATTTCTTTGGTGGCTATGAAAACAGCCAAAGGAAGGTTCTTGGATTTTTCGCTAAGGAAGAGGAATATCCAATATCAATTATTGAATATAAATATAGAAAGCAAGATAAATTAACACATAGACAGTTTCTTGGTACAATTCTTTCTACCGGACTTAACAGAAATGTTATAGGTGACATTGTTTGTATGGAAGGTAAAACTTATGTTTTTGTGTTAGAAAATCAAGCAGACTATATTTTATCTCAAATAAATAGAATTGCTAAAGTTGGAGTAAAGTCAAAAATAGTTACACTTGATAACTTTGATTATACACCAACATTTAAGTATCATGACTATACAGTTGCTTCTCTTAGACTGGATACAGTTGTTGCTGCTATAACCGGTCTTAGCAGAGAAAAGGTAAGGACACTTATTCTTTCGGGTAATGTGTTTAAGAACTATATAGAAGATACAAATATAAGCGACAAAGTATCACAAGACGACATTATTTCTATACGAAAGTATGGTAAATTTATTCTTGATGATATTAATGGCTTAACTAAAAAAGGCAGACAAAAAATTAAAATAAAACAATATATATAGGGGAGATATAAAGATGCTAACTATTGATGAAATCAAGGATGTCAAGTTTAGAACTAACAGAGGTGGCTCTTTCTATAAGGCTGAAGATGTTGATTCTTTTATTGATGATGTTATAGAAACATTTGAACAGAAAAATAACGAAAAGGCTGAACTTGTACACAAGATGGATATTCTTGCTACAAGAATTGAACAGTACCGTTCTGATGAAGAAACAGTTCGTAACGCTCTATTATCAGCTCAGAAAGTTGCTGACTCTACACTTAAGGAAGCTAACGAACAGTCTGAAATTGCTGTAAAGAATGCTGAGAAAAAGGCTGATGAACTTATTGCACAAGCACAGGCAGAAGTAAAGAAAGAAAAAGACTCCCTAGTTGCTTTACAGAAACTTGCTAATGAAATGAGAACAGAACTATTAATGAAAGTTAAGAGTTGCATTGATATTGTTGATGCACTACCAACTGATAATGTTGTTGCTGAAATTCAGGAAAAGCTATCTAAGGATTTTCCTACACCTGCAGTAGCAGAAGAAGTTGTTGAACCAAAGGCTGAGCCTGTTAAGGTTGCTGAACCTCCGGTAGAAGTTGAAAAAAAAGAACCTGCTGAAGAAGTAAAGGAAGAAAAGAAAACTGACCCAGCTCTTGAAGGTACTACTAAGTTTGGTGTTCTAAAGTTTGGCAGTAATTATGATGTTGAAGAATAATTAAAATATAAATTGGAGAGAAGTAGAATGTCACAGGATTACAATAAGACTTTAAATCTTCCTAAGACTGACTTCCCTATGAGAGCAGGACTTCCAAAGAGTGAACCTGTAACTCTAAAGGGTTGGGAAGATAACAAGATTTATGACAAGTTAATGAAGAAAAATGATGGTAAGCCATTATTCGTATTGCATGATGGTCCTCCATATGCAAATGGTGATATCCATCTAGGTCATGCTTTAAACAAGATTCTTAAGGACTTTATTGTTCGTCAAAAGAATATGGCCGGTTTCAAAGCACCATATGTTCCTGGTTGGGATACTCATGGCCTTCCAACAGAACTAAAGGCCAGACAAAAGGCCGGTGTTGGTAACTCAGCAGAAATCTCTATTGTTGAACTTCGTAAAATGTGTGAAGAATTCGTTACAGGTTATATTAATGACCAGCGTACACAGTTTAAGAGATTAGGTGTTATCGGCGAATGGGATAACCCATATATTACACTAAAGCATGAATTTGAAGCAGAACAGATTAGAGTATTTGCTGATATGGCTACAAAGGGCTATATCTATAAGGGACTAAAGCCTGTATATTGGTGTCCTGAATGTAAAACAGCTCTAGCTGAAGCTGAAATCGAATATGCTGAAGATCCTTGTCATTCTATTTATGTTAAATTCAATGTAACTGATGATAAGGGTGTATTCTCAAACTTGGGAATTGACCCATCAAAGGTTAAGTTTGTTATTTGGACAACTACAACATGGACATTACCTGCTAATGTTGCTATTTGTGTTGGTCCTAGATATGAATATTCTATCATCAAAACAGGTGATGAATATCTTGTAATGGCTACTGAACTTTATAAGAATGCAATGGAAGTTGCTGAAGTTACAGATTATGAAGTAGTAGCTACTGTAAAGGGTAGTGAACTTGAATACATCAAGACTGCTCATCCATTCCTAGACAGAGAGTCTCTTGTTATTGTCGGTGACCATGTTACTCTTGAAAGTGGTACTGGTTGTGTTCATACTGCTCCCGGTCATGGTGTTGATGACTTTAATGTATGTCAGAACTATCCTGAAATTCCTACAATTTGTCCTGTTGACTCTAACGGTGTTCTTACTGAAGAAGCAGGTCAGTTTGCAGGTTTAACAACTGATGAAGCTAATAAGAAGATTGCTATGTTCCTTGATGAACAAGGTTCTCTATTCGCACTAAAGAAGATTATCCACCAGTATCCTCACTGTTGGAGATGTAAGACACCTATCCTATTTAGAGCTACTGACCAGTGGTTCTGTTCTGTTGATGACTTTAAGGATGAAGCAGTTGAAGCTATTAATAATGTTAAGTGGATTCCTTCATGGGGTCGTGACAGAATTACAAATATGGTTAGAGAAAGAAAAGACTGGTGTATTTCTCGTCAGAGAAAATGGGGTGTACCTATTCCAATCTTCTTCTGTAAAGAATGTGGCGAATCTCATATTGATAAGGACGCTATGTATGCAGTAGCTGACCTATTTGAAAAAGAAGGTTCTAATGCTTGGTATAATCATACTGCTGCTGAAATTCTACCTGCAGGTACAAAGTGTAAGAAGTGTGGTTGTACTGAATTTGATAAAGAAAAAGACATTATGGATGTTTGGTTCGATAGTGGTTCTTCTCATGCTGCTGTTGTTAGAAAGAGAGATAACCTGCAGTTCCCTGCAGACCTATATCTAGAAGGTAATGACCAGTACAGAGGTTGGTTCCAGTCTTCACTTCTAACTTCTGTTGCGACAAATGGTGTTGCACCTTATAAGGCAGTTCTTACTCATGGTATGATTCTTGATGAAGAAAAGAGAAAGATGAGTAAGTCCCTTGGTAACGGTATCAGCCCTCAAGATGTTATTAAGCAGTACGGTGCTGATGTACTAAGACTTTGGGTTGCTTCTACCGACTATCAGTCTGATGTTCATATTTCAAATGATATTCTAAAGCAGATTTCTGAATCATACAGAAAGATTAGAAATACTGCAAGATATATCTTAGGTAATATTTCTGACTTTAACCCTGACGAAAATTCTGTTGCTATTGATGAACTACTACCAATGGATAAGTGGGCACTTGTTAAGTTAAATGAACTTATTAACAAGGTAGCAAATGCTTATGATAACTATGAATTCCATCAGGTTTATCATTCAGTAAGAAACTTCTGTGTTGTTGATATGTCTAACTTCTATCTAGATGTTCTTAAGGATAGACTATACACAGAAAAGAAAGAAAGTCATTCAAGAAGAGCTGCTCAGACAACTATCTATATCATTCTTGATTCATTAACGAGAATGATTGCTCCTATCCTAGCTTATACTTCTGATGAAATCTGGAAGTATATTCCACATAGAGCATCTGATGATGGTGAATGTGTAATGTTTAACGAAATGCCAAAGCCTGTTGAAATTAATGTTTCAGATGACTTTATGGCTAAGTGGGACAAGATTCACGATTTAAGAGATGATGTTAAGAAAGCTCTTGAAGAAGCAGTTAAGGAAAAGAAACTTAAGAAGTCACTTGATGCTAAGATTATTCTTAATGCTAGTGGTGATGAACTTGAATTTATCAAGTCTGTAGAACCTGAACTAAAGAATGTATTTATTGTTTCCGGCGTAGAAGTAGTAGATAATGGTTCAGATACTAAGATTGATGTTGAACTAGCTGATGGTGAAAAGTGCGAAAGATGTTGGGAACATTCAGTTACTGTTGGTGCTGATCCTGTACATCCAACTCTTTGCCAGAGATGTGTAAATGTTCTTAAATAATAAATAACTAATTACGGTGCACATTCTGTTGTGGTGTGCACCGTTTTTATTAATGAGGTGAAAAGTTGGTAGCGTTATCTCTTGCTATAGCCGGTTTAGTTGTTGTTATAGACCAGGTTATTAAATATTTTGTAGCTATGTATTTACCACAAGCCGGTGTTGTTACTGCAATTCCACATTTATTAGATTTAAATTATGTTGAAAATCGTGGTGTTGCTTTTGGTATGTTTGAAAATATGAGGTGGATTTTTGTTGCTCTAACTTCAGTTATTATTGTAATCCTACTTTATATAATCATTTTCAAAAAGATTAAGTCTAAAATGTTTTTAATATCATCAGCATTGATTATTGGTGGTGGTATAGGTAATTTAATTGATAGAGTCCTTTATGGATATGTAATAGACTATTTGCAACTTTCTTTTTTTAGTCCGGTATGCAACTTTGCCGATTATGCAGTTACGGTTGGTACAGTACTGCTTGTAATTTATCTACTATTTATGTCTGATAGTTCTAAGAAGGAGAATAAGGTTGAACATTCTTAATTACATTATCGAAAATGAAAATCAAGAAGTTAGAGTTGATAAGTTCCTTTCCGATACTATAGAAGATATGTCTAGGTCATCAGTTGCATCAATTATTGAAGATGGTGGACTGTTGGTTAATGATAAATTACAAAACAAAAAGTATAAACTTAAAATCGGTGATAAAGTCCAATTTACTGTTCCTGACCCTGTAGAGTATACTGTTGAGGCAGAAGAAATACCACTTGATATTGTTTATGAAGATAGTGATTTGTTGGTAGTAAATAAACCTAAGGGTATGGTTGTTCATCCTGCACCCGGAAACTATACAGGTACTTTAGTAAATGCACTGCTTTATCACTGCAAAGATTCCTTATCAGGTATCAATGGTGTATTAAGACCCGGTATTGTCCATAGAATAGATAAAAATACAAGTGGACTTTTGATTGTAGCAAAGAATGATTTTGCTCATAATAGACTTGCTGAACAAATTAAGGAACATAGCTTTAAGCGTGAATACCAAGCCATTGTTTATGGCAATGTTAAAGAAAATGGTACAGTAGATGCACCTATTGGCAGAAGTAAAAAAGATAGAAAGAAAATGTGTATTACCTATGAAAATTCTAAGAATGCAGTAACTCATTATGAAGTTATACAGAGTTATGGCAATTTTACTCATATTAAATGTATCTTAGAAACAGGCAGAACACATCAGATTAGGGTTCATATGGCTTCAATCGGTCATCCGGTAGCAGGTGATGATGTGTATGGACCTAAGAAAGTTATTACAAAGCTAAAGGGTCAATGCCTACACGCTAAGGTTATTGGATTTGTTCATCCAAGAACAGAAGAGTATATGGAGTTTAATTCAGAACTTCCGGAATACTTCAGTAAATTTTTGCAAGAAATTCAACAATAAATTGTGATATTTTTTGTAAAAACACTTGCACAATACAAATTATTGTGTTATTATATATAGGCATTTGGAATCTGTCGTTATACGATAGGAGTCAAATCGAGGTCATTGACCGAAAATTTGAAGCGGGTATTCCTCTGCTACATAGGCAAGAATATCTGAAATTACAGGAGGAAATAAAATGGACGCATTAAAAACTATTGCAGCAGCTTCAATGAAAGAATCTTTCCCAGAATTCAATGTTGGTGATACAGTAAAGGTATCAGTTAACATTCGTGAAGGTGAAAGAGAAAGAATCCAGATGTTCGAAGGAACTGTTATCGCTAAGAAGGGTAGTGGCATTGCTGAAACTTTCACAGTAAGAAGAGTTTCTTACGGTGTTGGTATCGAAAGAGTATTCCCAGTACACTCACCAAACGTTGTTGACGTTAAGGTTGTTAGATACGGTAAGGTTCGTAGAAGTAAGCTATATTACCTAAGAGATAGAGTAGGTAAGGCTGCTAAGGTTAAGGAACAAATCAAAAAGTAATTAAAGGGGACTTCACGTCCCTTTTTTTACTATCTAAACGAAATTAGACGAAGAGAGATATAATGGATAATAATTATACAATTAAGACAAAATCAGCACCTAATTGGATATATGATTGGACTAAGTCAATTATTTCAGTAATTTTTGTTGTTCTGATTATTCTTACTTTCTTTTTTAGAATTGTAAATGTAGACGGAACATCAATGTACAGTACTCTTTATGATGGTGATAAACTATTTGTTTCAAGTTTTCTATATACACCTACTGATGGTGATATTGTTATTATCAGCCATGGTCAGTATTTAGATGAACCTATTGTTAAGAGAGTTATTGCTACTGAAGGCCAAACTCTAAAAATTGACTTTGACAAAGAAAAGGTTTATGTTGACGGTAAAGAACTTAATGAACCTTATGTATCATCAGAATTAATACCCGGTGATGCTAAGATTCCTGAGGTTATACCTGAAGGTAAAATCTTTGTAATGGGTGACAACAGATATGTTTCTAAAGATAGTAGATATGTTGAAGTAGGATTAATTAATGTGAAAGATGTTATTGGTAAAGCTCAGTTTACATTATTCCCATTCAACCATGCAAAATACTTATACTAATAGGTGATACTATGCAAAGCAGAAAAAAAGAAAAGTATTTTGACAAGTCTAAGAAGCAGTCGGAAACAAAAGTTAATAATAAAGAAGATTACATAGTAGTCAACAATAACCCTACAGTTGGATTTTTCTATTACTTAGCAAGAGCAATTATAATGGCTGTTGTTGTGATTATCATTATTCTTACTTTCTTCTTAAGAATTGTAAATGTTGATGGCAGATCAATGATGAATACACTTCTTGATAATGATAAGGTAATAGTTACTAATTTTATGTACACACCTAAGGATAACGATATTGTTGTTATCAGCCATGCTAAGGAATATGATAAGCCTATTATTAAGAGAGTAATTGCAACTGAAGGACAAAGTCTTAAAATTGATTTTGAAAATCAGAAGGTTTATGTTGATGGCACATTAATTGATGAACCTTATGTTAGTTCTGAACTAAAAGAAGGTAATACAGAAATTCCATCAGTAATACCTAAAGGCAAAGTATTTGTAATGGGTGATAACAGACTTGATTCACTTGATAGTCGTTACTCAGAAATCGGACTTATTGATGAAGAGAATATTATTGGTAAAGCACAGTTTGTAATTCTTCCAATTACTAGAATTCAATATTTATACTAATATAAGCACCTTTTCCTTTGAAAAGGTGTATTTTTTTAAGAAATTTAAAATAATACTTGATTTTTTTCTTAATTCAAGTTATAATTAGTAGCGTTGTGGAGAGTTGTCCGAGATGGCCGAAGGAGCACGATTGGAAATCGTGTAAACCATTAAAGTGGTTTCGAGGGTTCGAATCCCTTGCTCTCCGCCAAGAAATATATTAGAAACCCAGTATTTATCGCACTTTTAGCCGTTTTGGTTATGGTGCGATATTTACTTTTGTGGCTAAGATTTTGTATGCGAAATTTGATTTTCCTAAAGAGTTTTTAAAAACTTTCCTAAAGAGTGTTTTCTAACATTTTAAATATATGTTACAATAATATATAAAATTACATAATTAATAGAGAAAATACCAATAATTGAAGTTGATATATAGCATAATATAGACTTAAATAATCATAAAAGGTAAATGCGATACACGACTAGGCATAGTGTAAACTAATTAAGTGAGAATATCGTAATTAGTATCATAATTATTGGTATAATAAGAATAATACGCTAAATTAGTCTGTACTTAACCTGTTATTTACCCTTTTTCAGATATACAAATCGTTATAGAACATTATATGTTTCCTTAAGAAGTCTATAATAAACAATCATATCTTTAATCAAAGCTGTTAGCAAGTGCTAGCAGCTATTTTTATTCTAATCATTAGTCAAATACAACAGTAATAATAACTATACAATAAAATTATTATTTATATTGACATTTAATTTATATTATAGTAGAATAACATTACTTTAAGTGACAAAATTAAACAAACTCTATAATAATACGCATAGAATGCGTATTAATTGTCAGTATATAAACACATTAAGTAAAATGAATATAATATTTGCAAATATTGAACATATAATTTCTCGGAGGTGATAATTAACAATACAATGTAGAAAACCAAAAATATATTAAATAGAGGGGAAGTCTATGAAAAAAGGTATTAATAAAATTATGTCAGTTGTTTCAATAATCTTGTGTATCACACTTTTATCATCAATCTCAACACAAGTATTAGCTGAAACCATAGGTAAGAACAGTGATGAAACTCCATCAAATCCTAATTTTTCTAATATAGGTGATGGAACAGAAGTAGGAAATATAGTATCAGAAATCACTGAAAATCGTGATAAATATACAAAACATTTTCGTTTAGATGATGGAACATTTATGGCCGTAAATTATGTTGTTCCGGTTCATTATAAAACTAAAAGTGGAAAATGGGTTGAATATGATAATTCTTTAGTTAAGGAAAATGTTGAAACTTCTAGTAATGAGGATGAAACAAAATATTCTAATAAGAAAAGTAATATTGATGTTGATATTTCTACTAACTCAAAAGAAGATGAGTTAGTTTCTCTTAATACATCTAAAGGTAACATTAGTTGGAAGTATGTTGATTCAAATAATTCAAAAGCTAAAGTAGTAAATGAAAATGAAAAACTAGAAGGTAATCAGAAATTTACTACTTTGCATAATCTTTCTTCTGAAGTAAATTATAACAATATTTATGATAACATTGATTTACAATGTTTTATTTTATCTACAGGTGTTAAAGAAAATATCATTCTTAAAAATGCAAAAGCAAATAATGAATTTCAAATTCAATATGATATTCAAAATCTCAAAGTTAAACAAAAAGATGAACAAACAATTAACCTAATAAAAAATGGTAAAGTTGCATATACAATTACTGCACCATATATGTGTGACGCAAATGGTGAACAAAGTTCTAAAGTATCACTAAAGATTGATAGAATACAAGATAATAAGTTGTATGTAAATCTTGTTGCAGATAAAAACTTTTTAAATAATGCTAATACAAAATATCCTGTTACTATTGATCCGGAAGTAATTGCTACCTCTCCATCAACTACTGAAACAGCTCAAGTAAATTCTAGTAAAGAAAATTCAGTAGAAGGTCAGCAGACACACTTTTATCTTGGTAAAGATGCTAATAATGCCGAGTATAGTGCACTTATTAAAAGTAAAAATATTGATAGTGATTTACTAAACAAAAATATTGTTAGTGCAAAAGTGTCTATATATCCTTTAGATACAATGTCTAATATGGAAATTGAAGCTTATCCCATTAAATCTGATTGGTCGAATAGTAGTGTTACATACAATAATGTTACTTACGATTCAAGTCAAATTATAGATTATGCTACTACTGAAAGCGGTAACACGAATCCTGTTACTTTCGATATTACTAAGGTGTATAAACGATGGGTTGATGGTTCACTAAAAAATAACGGTATTTATCTTAAGAGTAATGGTAGTGTAACTGACTTTGGTGGTTACTTTTGTTATTTAAAGGATAAGTTACCTCAATTTCAGATAATATATAAAGATTATACAGGTTCTGAAAATAATTTGTCATCTCATACAGTTACTTGTGGTCAAAAAGCTGATGCATCAATTTGTGACTATACAGGTGGTCTAATCTTCAAACAAAGTTTGTATGAAGAAAAAGGCGAACGAATGCCTTATAGCATTTATCAAACATATCATAGTGCAAGAAAAGATGTCCTAGGTCTTGCCGGATACGGTCACCATATGTCTTTTGAAAAATCAGTTAAAAAAACAGATAAATATTATGTATATACTGACTCTGATGCAGTTGACCATTATTTTAAAATTGTTGATGGTGAAACAGAACTAAATGATGAAGATGATTTAGGTTATACATTAAAAGTACAGAATAACAAACTTACTATTGAAAGTGATAGAGTTGAAGTATATGATATTCCAAATAACAATGATGTATCATATATAAAGTCAGAAACTGACCCTGATAATAGTAAAAATACAATTACATATACATATGATTCTTCCGGTTATCTTTCAGAGATAACAAGTACATTGCATAAATATCATGTATACTACAATGTAGTAACTGATAGTGATGGTTCTACAAGAAGATGTTATTCAAAGATTACTGTAGATTCTGATGATGCAGCATATTTCATCTACTATTCAGGTTGTACTTTGCCATATGGTATTAAGTTTATTGATAATAAATGGACAACATTTGAATATAGTAACAATTACCTAAGTGTTGTAAAATATCATTTCAATGATGATATTAATTCTGAAAACGGTATGAAAATGCAGTTTACATATTCAAATGGCAAGGTAACAAAAGCTGCTGAATACGGCTACAACACCTCAACAGGTAGTTATGAAGAAGGTAACTATCTAAAGATGGTTTACGGTACACATAAAAGCAGTAATGATGAATATAATAAAGGTTATAATACAACTACTTTCATTGATAGAAACGGTAGAAGTGAAACATATACATTTGATGAATATGGTAATACAATAACTAAATTAAATGAGTATGGATATATAGAAGAAGGTGAGGGTGGTTCCGGACTATCAGCAATGGGTGGTTCAGATTCCTATACACGCAACTATATTGATGAATCCAGTCACTTTGATAGTTTAGGTAGTAATCATTATTATAAAAAATCTAATGAAAGTATCAAAACAGAAAATAGTTCCGGTGGTACTGCATCAGTAGATACAGGAATTTATTATTTTGGTGGTAACTCACTAAAAATCACACATAATGCTAAGTCAACAAACCAGTTCTATACTTCTATTAATCATGATATGAATATAAGTGATTATAACCTTTCAGCAGGTGACACAGTTACATTATCAGGCTATGTGTATATTGATAAAGCTCTAAAAGCAGGTACTCGTGATGGTCAAAAGGGTGCAATGCTAAAATTAAAAACATTTGACCCATCAGGTTCAGTAATTAGTGATGATAACAGTGTTGCTTTATTAGAAACAACGACTGTGTCAAAGTGGCAAAGAATCAGTTTGACTGTTACATTACCTAAGAATACTTCAAAGATAAAATTTTATTGTGCATTGAGAAATGCAAGTGGTTCAGTATGGTTTGATTGTTTGCAACTAGAAAAAGGCAAAGTTATGAATGACTACAATGCCCTTTCATACAGTGATTTTAGTGCAAATAATTGGAGCAGTGAACAAAATAAATGGTATAATCAAAGTGGAGATATTGTAACTGATAATACAATCAAAGGCAGTGGTGGAGAACCTGCACCAACTGTTGATACAACAGTTGAGGAAACCACAGATTCTACAGCACAAACTTATACTTCTATTGAAACTGAAACAGAACCATATGGTAATATTGAAAAAACTGATGGTAATAAAAGGACTTATCAACAAGGTTTTGTAACAAGGAAGTATAAAAGAACTTACGAATCTACAACTGAAAATGCAACCGATGATAATGATACTACTGATGATAATACTGAGAGTGATAATAATTCACTAAAAGATAAGCATATTTATCAATCTGTAAATGTTAATAGAGCTAATGTGGTATTTAATATTTCAGGTACTGCAAAAGCCAACTCAGTTCCGTTAACTACAGATAACAGAACTTTTGGTATAGCATTAAAAATTAATTATGCCGATGATACAACGGAAGACCATTATCAAGAGTATAATGCTTATACTTCAGCAGAACAGTCTGTTACCTTATCAGTAACACCGGAAGAAGCAAATAAAATTATAAAAACAGTTGACTTTGCTTTCGTTTATGGTTACAATAAGAATATAATGGAAGTTAAGAATGCAATGCTTAACTTTGCAGAAAATTTGGTTTTTGAGAAAAAAGATGGTAACTCAGATGATAGCACAAATAATTCAGCTGAACCTGTTGATGAAAGTGTGGTATCTGAAACCCTAGACACATCAAAAGATTATATGGAAAATTCTGTAGAATATGATTCAACAGAAAACTATATAACTAAAGAAACTGATGATGCAGGTAATACAACTGAGTATTCATACGATAAGAATGGAAATCAAACCTCTGTAAAAGATGGCAAAGGCAATGTTACTTCCTATGGTTATGATATTCAGGGTAATACTACTTCTATTTCAAATGGTAATTCATCCAACACATATATTTACAATAATCAAAACCAGCTTTCTTCTATAAAGCATAATAGTTTTGCTTATAACTTTAACTACACAATTTATAATAAATTGTTAGAAGTAAAAGTTGGAAATAAGAGTATTGTAAAATATAACTATAATAGTAATAACGGTAACTTGGAATCAATAAGTTATGGTAACGGTGGTTTTTACAGATATCATTATGACCGTTATGATAGAATTATTTTAGTTACAGGTGCAGGATATGATGTTGTTTCATATGAATACAACAAGAAAGGTCTTGTAACCAGAGAACATGATTATTGGTTAAACCAAACTACTAATTACTATTATGATTGCAATGGTAATCTTGTATCAAAAACTTCAGAAACTATTGATAGTGAAGACAGTGTAAAGTTAGTTCAAAATGTTTCCTTAGATGAAAACGGAAATACAGTAGAGCAAACTAACATAAATGAAAGATACAAGACTATTAAGCGTGGAACAGATGATAACGATGATGAATTTGTAGAATATATCAGTGGTGATGGAAATACTCCAAGAAATGTAAAAGTATCAAGTAATAACGATGACTTTGGCAGACTTAATAATGTAAGTACACAGTTTAATGGAGAAGAATTGTTTTATACAGAGTACGATTATGAAACAACATCTCACAAAACCACAAATGATGTAAGTTCAATACTATATGATTATGACAATAAAACTAAAGGCTTAATGTATCAATATACATATGATGCTAACGGTAATATTGCAACGTCAGTAGAAAGAAGTTACGATAAAGGTACCGGAGGAGTACCAATAAATTCATCATACAGTAAGAGTAGTTATAATTATGATAGCCTAAATCAGTTAACCCAAATTACAGATGATAGCCAAAAAGAAAAAACAAAAATTAGATACGATAATGCAGGTAACATTACAAAGGTACAAGTATATAACTCATCAACCAATGCATTAAAGAAAACAAATACATACGGATACGATACAACATGGAAAGATAAACTAACATCATATAACGGAGAAACAATAACATATGATGGAATAGGCAATCCACTAAAGTATCGTAACGGAATGACAATGCAGTGGAAGAACGGAAGACAACTTTCTCAAGTAAAAACTTCCAAAGATACAATAACATACAAGTATAATATCAAAGGCTTAAGAACTCGTAAGGATAATTCTGATTACACTTATTACTATTACTATGATGATAATAACAATTTAATAGCAATGATGCAGGGTGGAGTTGTAGCATATTTCTACTATGATAGCAACAACTCAGTAACGGCAATGTCAATAAATGACTCAATGTATTATTACATCAAGAATTTACAGGGTGATATAACAAAGATAGTAAATCACCAAGGTAAAGTAATGGTAGAATATACATATGATGCATGGGGAAATATCCTAAAAGAAAAATCTAATGTTAGCCCATCATATGCAACAGTTAAAGAGTTCAACCCATTCCGATATAGAGGATACGTGTATGATACAGATACAGGTCTGTATTACCTCCAAAGTAGATACTATGACCCAAAAACTGGTAGATTTATCAATGCTGATGATACAGCATATGTAGATACAAATTCCGGTACTCCTCTAAGCACAAATATGTTTGCTTATTGTGAGAATAATCATATTAATAAAACCGATCCTAATGGATGTTATAATATTAAAAACTTTAATTGTTATGCATATGCTTTTGGTATAAATAACAGATGGATGATCCCTGGTTTACCCGATCATTGCGGAGAGTTATTACCATCGTATTATACTGTAGACCAAATTGTAAAGAGTGTTAAAAAGACATTTGGAAAGAAAGTTAGAAAATTAAAAAATAAGAAATCGAGAATTTACAAAGGTGAATACCGTATTGCTGTAAGAGTTTGTCCATATTCGTTTGTTCCGAAGGATGGTCACTATGGTCCTTATATTAAGACATTTGATTTTCATTTTTGGAAACAGGATCCGAGAACACTAAAATGGTGGAATAAGCATAGTTATTATTCAATACAAGCTTTAGGAAATGCAAATCCAGATAAAACGAAGTGCAAAGGTTGGTTATTTAGTAATAAAAGGTTTAAATTTGACTATTTAAATACTAGGTACCGTACAACATATTCACCTATGTATTACAGTAGTAAAACAATCTATTTGGCTTACAAGGGACGGTTTTGGTCTAAATAGGAGGTACATTTTATGATAAATAAAATTATGAAATTGATGATTTTACTTTGTTGTGTTTATAGTATTATTGTTTTGAGTGGTTGTAAAATGCAGAATACGAATACTAAAAGTTCAAGTATGAGTAGTAGTACTGTGGTTACAACTAATAAAATAAGTGATACTAAATATTCTGATAATATTAAGGACTATAAGATTCAAATTGATTTAGATAAACCAATTAAGGTATCATATGTATCTCAAGAAACTTTAGAATCATTGCAAAACTACTTAGATGTTTATGGCAATATCAGTTCGAGGCAGCCTATGATTTCTGATATTGAAAATATAGCAGGTAAGATTGCCGAGTTTAGAGAAATTAAAGTTGATGATGAAAAAAATTATTATTGTATATTTAAATCAGAAAATAGTAAAAAAGTGTATCTATTTTTTGATGAATTTGGTAAAAATAGATGGCGATGTTATTATTTCACAGATAATTTAAATGATAAGTATGTGGATATGTATGGTGTATGTATTAACTCCACTGATTTTTAATTGCATATTTTATAAGCATAAAAAATATTATATCAAAGTATTGTCAATATTAAAATAGGTGTTTGTAGTACTCTATAAATGCCACCTAAAAAAATTTTTAGGTGGCATTTATATGTGTTATATTAAGCAATATTAGGGTGGAGTTGTAGCATATTTCTATTATGATAGTAACAACAAAGTAATGGTAGAATAAGAATGTGGTAGGCTAAAGATGCTGGAAATAACATGTAAAAATATTATCTATTATCTTTTTATTAATATAGACAATAATACATATCGAATTGACAAAAATAATTGTCATTTGGAGTTACATATACCTGATGGTAATTATGAAGTTGTATTTATTGCTACAAAAGATAGGAACTTTGCATTTAATGACACTATAAAGGCAATTTCATTGAAAATTAAACCTACTTTGTTACAACCATACAAGGACAGAGGCTTTTTAAACCATATATTTGGTTGGAATAATAATAAATATTTTTCTATACAGAAAGTTAATATTAATGTCAAATCAAAATCTAAGATTGAAGTTACTCTCAAAAAAGATTTAAAATTTAATTACTTTGATAATAAGGAAATACAGTGGAATATTGAACTTTCTACTAATGGTAGAGCACATATAGATAGTGAAAAATCTTTTGAATTTTTAACTAAAAATCAAAAAAGTAGATATTATGCTCTGCAATCATTTCTGTTATTTATCAAATATCTTTTAAATATTGTAATTTCTGTGGGATTTCTAATTGGTACGATTGATTATAATTATCATCCAAACCCTAAAGCTGTTGAAATATGGCAACCTGCAAAATTTGAAATACCTATTTATGGTTTATTAATTATAATTTTTATTGTCCGATTTGTTATCTATTTGCGTAGAATTATTGTTATATTAAAAAATGATAATGATGTAATGTGTATAAATTAATAAACATATCATTTCATTCTCCCTTACTCATTTAAAATTGAGTAGGGGAGACTTTTTATAATTTTATATATTTGTAAATATTGCACAAATTGATAATGTAAAATTTTATCACAATAAATGTGAAAAACTATTTATATTATTGTATAATTATGGTATAATCAACACTATAAGGAGTTATAAATTACATATATAAATATATGTAAGAATTAAGGTATGAGTTTTCAACAATAGGAGGTATTATGAAACTAAAAGAAATACACATTAAAGGATTTCGTGGAATTAAAGACCAAACTATCAATAACATTGAAAATGCATTAGTTCTTATTGGAAAAAATAATGCCGGAAAAAGTGCATTTTTAACTGCAATTAGAACTTTTTTCGGTGATTATACACCACAGGATAAAGATATATACAAAGGTTCTAATGATTTTGAAATTGAAGCAGTATTAGAGTGTGATGATGATTATATTTCTGAATTTTTTTTAGACAGTAAAATTGGCTTTACAAAAGTTCCTTCAAGTTCTCCTGAGTATAAAGAGCTTATTACTGGAACTTCCTTTGAATCTGTAAAATATACGGAATTTAAAGAAATGAGAAATAAGGTCATCGAAGACCAATTAATTGAAGATGTTAATACAAGAGATACATATTTACCTTTGTGGATTAAAGCTATTCATAGAAGACTTGATATTTCTAATGGTCTAATAAGGGCTTCTTTGATTTATAAAAGAGGTGGTTATAAGGTTGAATATAGTCATAATAAAGAAATTGTCAACTTCCTACCTTCTGTAGCATTTATTGATGATTCTCGTAATTTTTCTGATGAAGAAGTTGGCAAGACAAAAACTATTACTGCAAGTGTATTTAATAATATTCTTAAATCAGAGTTATTTAGCAATGCTGAATTTAATTGTGATGATTGTAATAGCACTGATTGTGAAAGTAAATGCATAGTTAAGCTTGAAACCAAAAAACCTACTGAACTTAGTATTGAAGAATTACAAAAGTTGATTAACTTCAAAACAAAGAACACTTCGATGAAATTCACTAGTAGCATTTCTGATCGTTTTGCTAAAAATTATCAGAGTGGTTTTAAAGTTAATATTAAAGCAACTAGTAATATTGATAAGTCCTTTTCTATTATTACAAAATTATATGATCCGGCTCTTGATTCAGAGGTTGAACTATCTAATGTAGGTGCCGGTGTGCGTAGTGTTTATATTTTGTCCTTATTACAAACTTATCAGGCTATTAGTGCTAAACATACAATATTTATTATTGAAGAGCCTGAATTGTACTTACATCCACAGTTGCAAAAATCTATGGCAAAAACACTATCTGAAATATCAGACAACAATCAAGTGATTTTTACTTCCCATTCACCAATAATGTTGAGAGAATTCAGTACAAATGATATTAGGAAAGTTGTGTTGGACGAATCTAACTATTGTAGTATTGTTACAGAAACAACTATTGATGATGTATTGAACGAAATAGGATATTCTAGCCAAGATATATTGAACACTGATTTTGTATTTTTTGTTGAAGGACCTGATGATAAGAAAATATTAGAATTTGTTCTAAAAAAGTATTACGATGTTGAATTAGAAAGAATAGCAGTTATTGATACTAAGTCATGTAACAATCTTAATTTTTATGCATCATTAAGATTTCTGGATAAAACAACAATAGGTGATGATTTCGCGATTATTCGTGATGCTGATACTAAGAGTAAAGAAATGGTTGAAAGAAATTTGAGTAATCAATTAAAAAGTAATATTAACGATAAATTTGCTGCGAAAGCAATCTCACTATTATATATTACTAAATATAGTTCAATTGAGGGATTCTTATTTTCTCCAGAGTTGCTTGTTAGTCATGATTTATATAATAAGGTAGAAGATGTGTATGAAGATCTTCATAAGAAATTAACAGATAAGAAACAAAAATTTATTAATTATTTTGAAGATCAAAATAAAGGTGATACTGATAGGATTGATTTATTTAAAAGTGACTATGATTCAAAAATTGTTGATGTGAAAGGTAATCTTGACTGGATAAAGACTTACATAAAAGGTCACGATTATTTTAATCCTACAAAATCAAAATGTATTAGTTATGAGAAGTATGTAGATGAATTACCTGAAGAAGCTTTTGAGGATTTATTAGAATTCCTGAATAATTTGCCTTATTTCAATGATAAAAAATTATAATGAAAGAGAATCACTATTAGATTTTTTATAAAAGTAGATTTTATTTCTATTTCTATGGTGAAAAAGTCTTTTAGTAGTATTATATAACTGTTGATTATATGAGTAACATAAATTATAATCTTTTTCCTAAAGACTTTCCTAAAGAATTTAGTGCTTTTAAAGAATCATTTATTACAGACTTATGCATATTCATATTATTGTAGTATATTTACCAATAATTGAAGGTGATATATCGCATTAAATCAACTTACATCATCATAAAAGGTAAACGCTGAATACAATTGGAAATCGTGTAAACCATTAAAGTGGTTTCGAGGGTTCGAATCCCTTGCTCTCCGCCAAGAAATATATTAGAAACCCAGTATTTATCGCACTTTTAGCCGTTTTGGTTATGGTGCGATATTTACTTTTGTGGCTAAGATTTTGTATGCGAAATTTGATTTTCCTAAAGAGTTTTTAAAAACTTTCCTAAAGAGTGTTTTCTAACATTTTAAATATATGTTACAATAATATATAAAATTACATAATTAATAGAGAAAATACCAATAATTGAAGTTGATATATAGCATAATATAGACTTAAATAATCATAAAAGGTAAATGCGATACACGACTAGGCATAGTGTAAACTAATTAAGTGAGAATATCGTAATTAGTATCATAATTATTGGTATAATAAGAATAATACGCTAAATTAGTCTGTACTTAACCTGTTATTTACCCTTTTTCAGATATACAAATCGTTATAGAACATTATATGTTTCCTTAAGAAGTCTATAATAAACAATCATATCTTTAATCAAAGCTGTTAGCAAGTGCTAGCAGCTATTTTTATTCTAATCATTAGTCAAATACAACAGTAATAATAACTATACAATAAAATTATTATTTATATTGACATTTAATTTGTATTGTAATAGAATAATGTTACATTAAGTGAAGAAATTAAATAAACTCTATAATAATACGCATAGAATGCGTATTAATTGTCAGTATATAAACGCATTAAGTAAAATGAATTAATATTTGTTTTTATTTATTTTATTATGGGCGTATAGGCGAAGTTTTATATTTCCGTTCAAAAGAGTTATGAAAAATTTTCTTTTAGTGTTATTGGGTACTTGTAATGCACTTGTAGTTTTAAATGAACACTAAGAACTAACATATAAGATGGGCTTTATTTCTGTTAGGAAGGAATATGATGTAAATACACAGTTTGGAGATGATAAAGAAGATATGAAAATTAAATAATTAATAATGATAACGAGGTGATAGTTTTATAAATTAGTCAAAGCAGAAAAATATAAATAAAATATCATATTTCGAGGAGTATATGATAAAAAATTAAAACGGAGGTTTAAAATGAAATGTAAAATGCGGAAATGTTTATCTACAATTTCTATCATCCTATGCTTTGCAATGATATATTTAATTCCGATGAATGTTGTTGCTTTAGTTCAGGATAACAGTAGTCAAAGCTCTAACTCGGAATCTAATAGTGCCGACTTTAGTAATGTTAAAAGTGAAACTGAAGAAATAGGCAATATTGTCAGTGAAGATAGCGAGCAGAGAACTGAGAATTCTAAAACATTCTTGTTAGATGATGGAACAAAAATGTTTGTTGATTACGGTGAACCTGTTCATTATAAAAACAGTAAAAATGAATGGGTAGATTATGATAATACCCTTGTAAAGTCTGATGACAATTCAACATACAGTAATAAAGAAAGTGATGTAAATGTATCCCTTTCAAAAAATACAAGTAGTGATAGTTTGGTTTCAGTTGAAAATGACAAACACGAAATTAGTTGGAATTATGATGACGCTAATAAAAGTAACATTGTAGTTCAGAACGGAAAAACTAATGACGATAAAAATGATACTGCTTTAGATAATATTACATCAAATGCTGAATATAAGAATATTTATAATAATGTTGACTTGCAATGCAATGTTACAACAAAAGGTGTAAAAGAAAATATTGTTCTAAATAGCCCAAATGTAAATAATGAGTATGTTATTTCGTATAATATTGGAAAACTAATTCCAAAATTAAAAGATGATAATACTATTGATTTGTATAATGGAAAGAATGTTGTGTATACAATTTCAGCACCATATATGGTAGATGCAAATCAAAAGTATAGTGAGAATATATCTTTAGAAATTTTAAATCATAAAGATGATACTATGCAGGTTAAACTAACAGCTGATAAGGATTTTCTATTATCATCAGATATTAAATATCCTGTAACTATTGATCCGGAAATATCTTCCGGTCAAGCACTTAATACTAATTATTCATATGTAGGATATGGTACATCATCTCCAAAGTATAACCCACCATATACTTTATCATCTTCTGAATATATTAGATGGGTTATAAATAAATTACCTACACTTACTTCTTCTCAAAAAGTAATTAAGGCTACATATTCATATTCTATTGAAAAAATTATAGGTGATGTATCAGAAAGTAATCCTTTTATTATTAAGTTACATAATTATAAAAGTACTTCACCTTATTATGATAGTATAGTAAAAGATTATTCAGCAATAGCCGGTTCAAGTGATAATGTATCTTTTGATATTACTTCTTTAGTAAATTCATGGGCTACCGGTGAAAGTACAAATAATGGCTTTATTCTGGAAGCTAAAGATAGTGCAAAAACAAGAACCGTAAATCTTTCAATCGGTGATAAAACTCATCATAAGCCAATGTTTACAATGGTTTATAAAGATTTTACAGGAAAAGAAGATAATCTTTCATATCATACTGTCTCTGCCGGTAGTAAAGCTGATGTAAATATTAATGATTATCTTGGAAATTTAGTAGTAAATCAGAACTTTTACGAAAGCAAAGCAGCTAGAATGCCACTTTCACTTTCAGCAACATATAATAGTTTTGATTATGATAAATGTTATCAAGATTCAATGATTGGTTATGGTTGGAATTTTTCTTTTAATCAATACATTGAACCAATTACAGATACTAACTTAAATACCGGTGATAATCCATATCAATATGTATATATTGAGTCAGATAGAAGAAAACATTATCTTAGAGGTGAAGGCAATGCACCAACTGAATGGGAAGATGATGAAGATCTTGGACTTAAGTTAACCAAAACATCTAGTGGATATATCCTTGAAAAAGATTCAGAAAAGCTTTATTTCCAGTCTAGCAATGGTAAAGGTGTTTTATATAAAATCACCGAATTAGATAATGAGAAAAATCATATTGTTTATGGTCGAAATAGTAGTGATGGATATATAAACTATATTTATGATTCTACAAATCAAACACAAGCTACTTTTACAACAACCACTATTAACAGTAAGAAGTATATAACAACTATTAATCTTCCTAATTCAAGAAAGGTTAATTTATCATATACACAGTCAAATGGAAAAGTACTGTTGACTAAAGTTAAATTACCTGATAACAGTTGTTCAAATTATACTTATGATAATCTAGGTAGATTAATTTCAGTAAAATATACAAAAGAAAACGGTTCAGAAGTAAAAACAGGTTCTTCATATTCATTAACTTATAATACTGCTAATAAAGTTACTAATATTACTGAAAGAAGTTCAGAGAATAAAATAGGTAATTATCTAAACTTTGAATACAAAGCTGATAATACAACTAAAGTTACAGATAGAAACGGTTCATCAGAAACATATACTTTTGATAATGATGGAACAAAAGTTTCAACAATGAATGCAAATGGTTATATTTCAAATAGTCAAAGTTCCGACCTTACTGTAACTAAAAGTAAAGATAACTTTATTAAGAATTATCTTGATGAAACATCTGACTTTTCCGGTATTAAGAACAATGATGGCTACTACTATAGCGAAAGTTCAAATCCTGATAATAAGTATAGTTTAGATACCGATACAAAATACTTTGGTACAAATGCTATTAAAATCTATAACAAAGATAAACAAGACAAGGATAATATAATTTATCATAATATTAGTCAAAAATCATTGTTAGGTAAGTACGTTACATTCTCAGCATATGTTAAGGCAACGTGCGAAAATAACGGTACAGGCAAAGTAAATCTGGCTATTCAGTATAAAGATAATTCAGAAGAAAAAACTATTGATGGTTTTGCAGTAAGTGATGAGATTAATTGGAAAAGAATTAGTGTAACTGCAAAGCTTCCATCAACAGCAACTGATGTAAAGGTTCTTTTAAAGTCAAATGGTAAGAATTATACTACATGGTTTGATTGTTTACAGTTAGAAGAAGGCGAAACTGTAAATGATTATAATGCATTGAAAAACAGTGATTTCACTAATGCAAATAATTGGTTTGATAATAGTAACAATAAATTTACATTTACATATGGCAGACCATACATTTTTGGTGCACCTTTATATGTGAAAATGAATAGTGATGAAAATGATACTATCGATTCAACTACAGAAAATGCAACCGGTACTACTGTTAAGGAAACTACACAATCTGTTCAATCTACTACTGTAGTTAGTGAACATGATGTGATTGACACTACAGATGCATACGGAAATGTAGTAAAATCAGTAGAAGGTGTATATAACAGAGTATATGAAGTATATAGTGATACTGATAATTCAGAAAATTCCGGTAATGATAGTGATTCAGAAGATACTACAAGTGAGGAAAATACTGATAAGAAAAATTATTTATCTAATAAGTATATATATCAGAGAGTAAATGTAAATGCTAAGAATGTTTCATTTGTATTAACAGGACAAGCACAAGGTGTTTCTGTTCCTTTATCAAATGAAAATAGAACTTTTGGTATAGCACTAAATGTTTATTATCAAGGAGAAGATGCTCCTGAAAGTCATTATCAATCATTTAATTCTAATACAACCTCTGTACAGTCAGTATCATTGTCAGTAACACCGGAAAATAGTGAAAAGCTCGTACAATGTGTTGACTATGCATTTGTTTATGGTTATAATAGTAATACAATGATACCAAGTAATGCCATGTTAAAAGTTATGGCATCACCTGAAACTACTTCAACTGATAGTGCATCTTCTCCTAGTGGTGATGATAATACCCAAGGAACAACAAGTGCAAGTAGTGAAGTTGAATATGGCGATATGCTTTCTGAAGAATTAGATACTTCAAAATCATATATTAAGTCAGAGTCAACATATGATTCAAAAGGTAACTATGTAACAGACGAAACTGATGAAAACGGTAATACTACCAAATATACATATGATGCTAACGGAAACAAGTCTTCCATAACTAATGGTAATAATGTAGAAACATCATATACATATGATTCTTCAGATAATGCAACTTCCATTACAACCGGTGGTGCAAGCAATAAGTATGATTATGACTATCAAGGTAATGTTGAGTCAATATCACATAATAACTTTTCTTTTAAGTTTAATTACAATGAATACAACAAACTGTTATCAACATATGTTGGCGATTCACAGATAGTTTCTAATATATATAGTCCATATAACGGAAATTTATTGAAAGTATCATATGCAAACGGTAGTGTAATATCATATACATATGATGAATACAACAATGTTACAAATATTAAATGTAACGGCAATATTGTCGCTAAGTATACTTATAACAAAAATGGTCAAATTTCTGTTTGTGATGACTCCGAAAGTGGAGAAACAACTTATTATTACTATGATTGTAACGGAAACTTAGAGAGTCAGTTTATACTTGGTAAAGACAATACCCTTGCTAAAAGTGTTACAACCGATGAAAACGGTAATATTGTAGAAAAAACAGAAATCGGAAATAACACGAGAACAATAACTAGTGGTACTGATAGTGACGGTAAATCATTTGTTGATTATAACGGTTTAAAAACTACAGAAGAAAAAGACGAATTTGGTAGAACTACTTCTATTTTAACTAAAGGACTAAAGGATAATAAAGATTATAAAGTTGAATATACTTATGCTGATGGCAAGGAAACCAATTCAACATCTAAAACTGTTAGTAATTTATATAATACTTTTAATGATAAGGAAGTTGCAACTTATAGCTATTCATATGATGAAAATGGAAATATTACTCAGATTAGACTTGGAAAAGATATCATAAATAAATATATTTATGATGATAAGAACCAACTAAAACAAGAATATGACTATTTACATAATTACTATATCAATTATTCTTTAGATGGTAACGGTAATATTCATTCTGTTGATACACAAGCTCTTGATAGAGATGGACTTCCAACAGGTAGTCCTCGTGGTAATATATATTATTATGATGATAAACAATGGTGTGACAAGTTAACCGGAGTTAATGGAGTAGGCAATATTACTTATGACGAAATAGGTAATCCATTGAATTATCGTGACGGTATGTCATTTACATGGAGAAATGGTAGATGGTTGTCAACAACAACATTAAATGATGGTACAAAGGTAACATACCGTTACAATGCCAACGGAATGAGAACTCAGAAGAAAGTGGGATCAAAGGTAACTGATTATTATTATGATAGTAATAATAATCTAATTGCTCAAAAGACTGACAATGCAACACTTTTCTTCTACTATGATACTGTGAATAGTCCTGTAGCATTATCCTATAATGGAAAAATGTTCTACTATGTAAAGAACTTGCAAGGTGATATAGTAAAGATTCTTGACGAAGATGGAAATGAAAAAGCTAGTTATGTATATAACGCATAGGGCGATATTCTATCACAGTCAGAAGATGAACTATCTTCAATTAATCCACTTCGTTATCGTGGCTACGTTTATGATGAAGATACCACTCTTTATTATCTCCAAACCAGATACTATGACCCAACTACTGGTAGATTTATCAATGCTGATGATACTGCGTATATTGGTGCTACCGGAACAGTTTTAAGTGCAAATATTTTTACATATTGCGAAAATAATCCGATAATAAAAAAAGATATTAATGGCAAAGTTACTGGTGTTGACGATGTATTTATGTTGGCTGTATTAATCGCTACAGTAGCTGCAATTGCTGTTGTTATTGGAATAATTGCTTTTAAAGATTCATGGCAAATTCTTTGTAAATACATGGCCAATAGTTTATCATCGTTATGGCAAGATATTTGGAATGGATTTGTTAATTTTTATGATTGGTCTGCTAAAAAAATAAAACTAGCAATAAAAACTTGTAAAAAATACATTTCTTTATATCGAGCTGATAGTAGACTAAGGTCGAAGTTAAAAAGTAAAAGAAAGAACAGTAAAAGATTTTTTACTGTTCGCATGGAGAAAAATAAAGCTCCGATTGTAGGACCACCTATCGATGCTAATGTTGCAGTTAGCAAACTCAGAAGAGGTTTTGATGTTATTACATATTTTAGAACTGATGCATTAAATATTGCAAATAGAGCGAATGGTAAAAAAAGTGAATGCCATCAAAAACATGATCATTCATTTTATTTTAGTCATTTTCATGTAAGTTTAAAGTATATTAAACATCATATTCATTCTTTTTATGTTGTAGGGGGATGACGATATGATAATAGCTATTGTAAGATACGAAAATGAAGTAAATAATTGGATAAAATGCAATAGCAAGTATTTAAATATAGTACAATTTGCTATGAACTTTAGTGAACATTTTGGTGTATGTACATTTAAGAATATTCATAAAAAAGATCAAAATCGTACTTTTTTTGATTTTATGAAAAAAGTTGATGAATTTGAAGTGTGTAGAGATAATTTTGTTTTACCTACATATAGAGGTGGACAAGTATTTCATGTGTATTTGTTAAATAATGTCACAAGAAGCGCTATAATGAATGTTGGTAGCTTTGATCGTTGGTATATTTATGATTTTCCAGAAGATTTGTGTTTTTTTCATAACCATAAAGTATGGTTTAGGTGTTATTCTGGTGAACGAATGATTTATATTAAAGTGTTTAATATAAAGATTCTTGATTTATTGAATGAATTAGATATCGAGTACATGTATATCACAAAAAGTGATGATTCTAAACTAATTTAATTATAAAAAATTAGATGTTTTATATGATTAGTGGATATCTTCATTGTTATAATGCCAACGGAATGAGAACTCAGAAGCAAGTATGTTCTAAGGTAACTAACTATTATTATGATAGGAATAATAATCTAATTGCTCAAAAGACCGACAATGCAACACTTTTCTTCTACTATGATACTGAGAATAGCCCTGTAGCTTTATCTTACAATGGAAAAATGTTCTACTATGTAAAGAACTTGCAAGGAGATATAGTAAAAATCCTTGACGAAGATGGAAATGAAAAAGCTGATTATGTTTATAACGCATGGGGTAATATTCTGTCACAGTCTAATGATGAATTATCTTCAATTAATCCACTTCGTTATCGTGGTTATGTATATGATGAAGATACTGCAATGTACTATCTTCAAACTAGATATTATGATCCGTTTACAGGTAGATTTATTAATGCTGATAATACTGTATTCATTGGTTCATCAGGTACTGCAATTGGCGATAATATTTTTACCTATTGCGAAAATGATCCTGTAAACAATGTAGATTATACTGGTCAATGGTTTTATTCATTAAAAAAATATTATGATTACAATTTTAAGAAATATATGATTATTTCGCCAATTCTTTGGTATAATTTTTTAGAAAGTTATGAAAAATTATGTAAAAGAAATAAATATAATAAAAATTGTATTGGTAAATATTCTTCCTATATTTATGGTCAAGCAAATTACCCAGTTAGTAATATGAAATATGGTAAAAGTGAAAGTAGAATATCGAATGTAGGTTGTGAATTAGTAGCAATATATAATGCATTAAAAAAAATGAAAAAGTTTATGAATTTCTCTCAAATTATATTAGAGGCAGAAATGAATGATCTTGTTTGGTATAGAGGTAAGTTTGGCACTCATCCAAGAAAGATAGGCAGATTCTTTGATGCACATAAGATTATTTATGTACAGTCAAATAATATTTATGATTTTAAACATGATATGAATAAGTACAAAATTGGAATAATATCTAAATGGAATAATGATTCTTCAACTGGTATCCATACTTTTTTTGTTGTAAAAAAAAGTAAAGACAAGTGTTGGGCATATAATTATACCAATAACGCTAGAGATACAAAAGTTGTAGATCTAACAAAAATTAAATCTTGGAAATTTGTTGTTGGATATTGTTTTACTTGAGGTGATGTAATGAAAAGAAAATATATTTTTATATTATTTGGTGCAGTTGCATTATTTTCATTATTGCTTATTGGTTATATGATGTATAACTCTTATTCTCTACCAATTCAGGGTGAAGAGGTTCGCAAGGAATGGTTATGTACTAATAATAAAATGAAAATTGTAAGTTATTCAAATAAATTTCCATATGATGTTTTTTCTATGAATAAGATTTTTATAGATGGTGAAGAGTATTCTTATGAACCCTGTGATGGTAAGCAGTTTTTAGTCGCTGAGGATTATTATACTGGTGAACCCAAAATAATGGAAGGTCACTGTTCCTCTAACTCTGATGGTAGTATTACATTGCATATTGATAGAGTTTATTCCAAAAAATATAACGATTTAAGGAATAATGATTATGTCTTTTATGAAACTGATGGGTAATCCTAAATATGAAACTATCATGATGGTATGTTTTTTACATTGAAAATGGTAGATGTGTTGTCCACAACTACTCTAGGTGATGGTACAGTGTAATATTTTTCTTCTATTATGACATTTATAATAGACTTGTTAAACCCCATGGTCTAATTATCCATTAGTAACAATCAATTAAATCTCCCTTACTCATTAAAAATTGAGTAGGGGAGATTTTGAAAAAATGTTCTACTATGTAAAGAACTTGCAAGGTGATATAGTAAAGATTCTTGACGAAGATGGAAATGAAAAAGCTAGTTATGTATATAACGCATAGGGCGATATTCTATCACAGTCAGAAGATGAACTATCTTCAATTAATCCACTTCGTTATCGTGGCTACGTTTATGATGAAGATACCACTCTTTATTATCTCCAAACCAGATACTATGACCCAACTACAGGCAGATTTATCAATGCTGATGATACTGCGTATATTGGTGCTACCGGTACAGTTTTAAGTGCAAACATTTTTACCTATTGCGAGAATAATGCGATAATGTTTACGGATTACAATGGTCAGCTATTAAATGAAGAAAAAGAAGCAGGACGTAAATTCTGGAAAAACTGGGTTGTATCTACATTAAAGAAAAAGAAATGGACATATTCAGCAACATTCTTAGAACATAGTCTACGCGATAAGCCATCAAATTTTTGGTATAATTCTTCAACGGCTCTATCAAAAAAATAAAAAAACAAATGAATTCAAAAATTTAGTTAAAAAAGTGAGGAAAAAACATAAAAATAAATAGGTATCCAATTATACGTGTTCGTTAGTATATAATTCCGGAGATTTGTTAGGGGCGTTTCACAACATCAGTGTAACAGTGAATGAAATGTGGATAAATGGTTGTCGATATTTTCAGTTTTTATTAGAAGATAAGTATGATTTTAAACTAGAGAACTATTCAGGAAATTTGGCAATTAAAGTTGGAAATAATATGGCTTTGGCTGATCAAAATCAAGGTATTATAGTTCCATATAAAATTTATGTTATTGTTTATGCTAAAAGGTGATTATTAATGATTGCAAGAAAGAAGATATTAATAATAATTACATCTATAATATGCGTGTTTGGTTTATTGACAACAATTATTTTTTTGAGAAAGTATAATTCGCCGCAATTTGTCATAACTGAAATAAATCAAACGCTGAAACTATCTATTCCTTATAATGACATCACGTTTTTCGAAAAGAATGGCGGTGGCTTTCATGGTGACGGAGACATAATAGTGATACTCACTTTAAATAATGAAGAAAATAAAAAATTTCAAAACAATTTAGATGACAGGTGGATGAAGTTAGAGCAAAAAAGCGAAATTTACAACTACTTATGGAGTTCGGAAACTACACCCGGAGAAAAGGCGTTTGGAGGTATGTTAAACAAGAGATTATCTCCTGTAACTGACACGGTATTCATTCTCTGTGACTATCCCAATAATAAAACAAATGAAGAAATCAATTTCAATGATATTTTTGATTTTTATTATGTTGGGTATTCTTATGAAAAAGGTGAGATTTATATTCAAAAGACAAATATATGAGTTTGATTTTAATTACCTTATATAGAATCAAAGTTATTTTTATCGCAAGTGTTTGACTTATAAAAATCTGTAATAAAAGAAGAGTTGACAGTATTATCTACTACAGCTTTATCTTCTATGTCTTAACAATAGCTACTCTTTTATGATAGGCTGAATTTAGGTGATTAAAAGACAAAACAAGTTTGTATTAAAATAGAGGGTAATATACAAGCTCCGTTACCATGGTTATGTATATGATACCGACACAGGGCTTTACTATCTCCAGTCCCGCTACTACGATCCACAAACAGGTAGATTTATCAATGCTGATGATACAGCATATGTAGATACAAATTCCGGTACTACATTAAGCACAAATATGTTCGCTTAATGTGAGAATAATTTTATTAATAATGTTGATAAAACAGGGCATTTCTTTTTAGTAGATGATTTGGCTTATTTAGTTGTTGGTGCGTTAGTGATAACTGTTGTAGCAGTCTTTCTCAGTAGTCCTGCTGTTCGGGATGCTTTAAATAATGTTGTTAGAGTTTGTGGAGCAAAAATTAAAGAGGCTTGTGAATCATTGTCGGATACTGTTGCCAATTCCATTGATAGAGCTAAAACGACACCTAAATCTCAAAAATAGAAAAGCATCACATTGTTGCTAAAAAAGCTGCTCGTGCATTTAACTCTCGAAAACTTTTACAAAAGGCAAACATAGGAATTAATTCAGCTTATAACTTAGTTTATGTAAAATATAGACTTCACAGATGTATGCATGCAAAGGTATATCACGATAAAGTATATAGGTTATTAAGTAAAGGTAAATGTGAACGAAAGAAGACAATAGCAATTCTTAAATATATTAAAGAATTGTTGCTAGCAGCAACTAAACAAATTCCTTAGGAGTGATATTAATGTTAAAACAATATTTGTATAAAGAGATTTTAAACCATATTAACGAAATAGCAGAAGATGATGTATATGCTATTTCTATTTTAGTTGAATGTAATAATTGCTACAAAGAATTTGAGAATTTTCCTAGTATTGTTATGTTATATAATACAGAAAAGGATTGTGATAATGCTCCTGAATGTAGTGAGGAAAGATGGAATATTGCTGAATGGGACAATAGTGAGGAGTATTTTTTAGCTGATGAAGATGAATGTGTTGATGGTACAGAGGTTTTGTATCAATGGTTTGTTTCTCAAGGAATTAGTGAAATTAGAGAAGATGAAAGTTCTATGTACGATGATGATATGAATTATATTGGTAAAGGACCAACTGGGTATTACGACCTTTGTTGTGAAATTGCAGGGGTTGTCAATCAAATACAGAATGAAGACATAATTAGGGATAAGTTTAAAAACATTCCTATACTTATTGTGGATTATGATTATTCTTGGTATATAGTTGATTTTGTTAAAATTGCTAATACTAATGGTCAAGCAGAAAAATTCTTTGAATATTATAAAAATGAGTTTAATGATTAACTATTGTTACTTATAATAACGCAGGTAACATAAAAAAGGTACAAGTCTATAACAGTTCAATCAATGCGTTAAAGAAAACAAATACATATGGTTATGATACAACATGGAAGGACAAGCTGACATCATATAACGGAGAAACAATAACATATGATGGAATAGGAAATCCACTAAAGTATCGTGACGGTATGTCTTTTACATGGAAATATGGTAGATTGTTGTCAACAACTACTTTAAGTGATGGCACAAAGATAACATACCGTTACAATGCCAACGGAATGAGAACTCAGAAAAAAGTGGGATCAAAGGTAACTGATTATTATTATGATAGTAATAATAACCTAATTGCTTAAAAGACTGACAGTACACCACTTTTCTTCTACTATGATACCGAGAATAGTCCTGTAGCTTTATCCTACAACGGAAAAATGTTCTACTATGTAAAGAACTTGCAAGGTGATATAGTTAAAATTCTTGACGAAGACGGTCAAGAAAAAGCTGATAAAAAGGAGAGTTCTTCTTCAAAAAGTCCTTATGTTTATTTAGCTATTGGTATGTCTGTGATTATAGTAATTGGTTGTATTGCACTAGCACCAGGAACCGGTGGTGCTAGTTTGGGAGGAATTGCGTTTGCGTAGAAAAGATGTTATAATTACTTTTAGAGATATATTTTCAAATTTTATGGTTAGTCATGGCTATAAATTTTATAAGAATTGTTTTATTAAGTACTGTAATAACGTATTTAACAGAGTAAGTATTTTTACACAGAAAACAATTGATTTAGTATCATTTGATATAATACATTATTGTAGTCCTATTTATATAGAATTATTTAATATAGAAGCTGATAACGAAGATGACAATTTTTCTTTAGCACGAATTGCTTGTGCTGACAATATTATTAATGATATTGAATGGAATTATGAATATGGTAACACTGATGATATGAAATCAAAAATACAAAATGCTTTTGATGTGTATTTAAAGTACTTTCAAAAATTTGATTGTGAAGACCTTGATGATTATAATATCAAACATAAGAAATACAATCAAAAACTTAGAGATTCATCAGGACCGGAAATATATACATCATTGTTAGATTTATTTACAGGAGAAATGCCTATTTCTTCTGTTCCACAAGCAAATCAAAATAAATTGAAAGAATTAATAATTGATGCTAGATTTGAAAGCTATTATATTATTGAGCGTTTAAATGAAATGACGAATGGTTATGACCAAAGCGATATAGAAATAATTTCTGATAGTTTAAGTTCTTTTAATGAGAATATTCAATATGCAAAGGCTTTGCTTTGTAATAATAAAGAATTTCTACAACAGAGACAAGCACAAGAGGATTCCGAAAGAAAAGAGATTATTGAAAAGAACAAAAAACTTCTTTACGCAGCAGGTCTTATTGTTGAATAAAGAAATGAGAATTATTCAATATAGATTCTGTACGAAATGATAGTTATTTATTATAAGAAAACTTTCACATTAAATTTATTTATGCAATAATATTTACTATTAATGGAGTATTTTCAATATGATGAATGTAAATGAAAAAAGATACCCTAATATTTCGGAAGCTGTTGCTTTTAGAATTGCATTTGCACCTATGGCTTATTCATATGGAGATATAGGATGGGACGATATTGAAAGATATGTTTGTGAAAGCTGTGGTCTTACTGAACAATATGCAGATTTTCTTGCACCAAAAACTTCTTTTAAGAAAGAATTTGCTATTTTGGATACCTACCACTATGGTGTGAATGCAAATATACGAAATGAATTAATTGAAAATTTTGATGTTACTGAGGATGATTTTAGACCTTGTCGTAACAAAGTAGGCGATATTGTTTTTTATCAAATTACGCCTACTCATATAATGTTGCCACTTGCATCTGTTAATAAGACACATCCTTTAAAGCCATGTAAAAAATGTGGTTCAATTCAATATAGAGAAAAAGAGTACATAAATGAAAATGGATACCCTTATAGTTTTATAACTAAGGAAGTATTGAATGATCTTCATGATTTAAATGTAACATATGAAAAATATGAAATGTATTTGCCATATTGGGTTGTTAGTCGAAGAGTTTATGATTTTCTCATTAAAAGGTATCCTAGAATGAATTTTGAACCGATTTTTTTAAATGAATAGTAGTTTAAAAGATATATTTTAATGATTTCTCTTATCATAAGACCGTAATAGTAGTTCAATTCTGTATATTTATTGCTTGTAGAATTAAGTACAGAATGATAATAATTTGAAGAATTATATATAAAAACAATTTCTCTCGGAGGATAATAATATGATTAAAAAATACTATATTAAAACTATAACCTTGTTATTAATGATACCTTTTATGATGTTCTTATGCGCTTGTAATAATACAACTAATATCGCTGATAGTTCTATTGGACAATTAAATTATAATTATGACAATAAACACATATCAGTAATATTAACTGAGGCTGAGAGTAATATAGTCAAAGATATATTTAATAAGAAAGAACTATATAATGATGAACCATCTTGTGGTTTTGATAAAAATATCTCTATTAATTTTGATAATGACTATTACTGTATTGCTTGTGATTCTTGTGGTATTGTAAAATTTAAAGATAAGTATTTTAATATTTCTAATTCAGAACGCAGTAAAGTAGAGAAAATTTTCAAAAAATACGGAGGAACATTTCCTTGCGTATAAAGAGTTATACAAACAGAGTATTTCTCTATATCGGTTCGCTTATCTTATTTATATGGTTTCTATAATTAGAGGATAGGAGAGATTTATATGCTTGGTGTATTTAATCCAGTAAGTTCTTCTATAAATATTAAACAGATAATAAGCGAATTACCTGTGACATTAAGAATTGGTATTATAGCCTTGATTTTATTTGGAATTTGCTATTATTTTAATAGTAGCCTATTCATACGATGATATTGGTTCTAAATATAACACTGATTGGTATAACGAGAAGTATAACATCAGTTTTACTAGTAGTAATAAATTATTTCCGTATGGACAACCACATTGCTTTAATACATATGTTGATGGGAACAAAGTTGATTTTAAAATGGATAATAATAGTGGAAGTATCTCTATTGGAAAAGAAAGTGTTTTTGCAGATAAAGAAACCGGTGAAAAATATAGTGATTTTGATAATTATGCATCCGGTCAATATGATTATTACCATGGTGTACTGAATGTAAAAATCAATAAGATGGATAATGCAGAGTATAACTATCTTAAGGGTAAACTTTAGCTTTTATAAAGAAGTAATATTTAGTATTAGTGCTGAAAGTAGTATTGAAAATAATGGAGGTGTTCTCATGAAAATGAGTTGGTTTAAAAAATATTTGAAAGTTTTTTCAATTTTCGTTATATCCTTTTTGTCACTAGTAACTTTAATTATGATTTTTGCTTTCTGTATAGGTGATGTTACAGTAGGTAATTTTATATTATTTATAGGTGTAGAGATTTGTTTAATAGGTATGTTTATAGGACAAATCCATTATTTTTCAACCTTTGCTTATAAAGTTTATTTTGATAATGATAATATTGTGTTTCAATTTAAGAATAAGACCTACACTTATAATAGAAATGATTGTAAGAAAATCTTTACAAATGTAATGATAACTAAATTTACCTTCTATAATAAGAAAATCAGATGTGCAAAAAATGATTACTTTGATGATAATACAGGGCAGTTAAAAGATAAACTGAATAAAGAATTTTTTCCTAATGCTGATATTACAAAAATTTGGGATTGATTATATGAATAAAGTTAATTTTAAAGATATAGAAAAAGTCAAAAAGCTATATCATAAAAAAGGTGTTTATGTAATAACCGGTGAAAAGTATTGGGATGGTGGTTTTGATATAGACACTTCACTAGATGAAAAACTACAATTCTATTCCTATGCCAAGAAGTATAGTGATGTTCTGAAAAATATAATTTATCAGTTTGGTGATAAAGCTATTATCGGAAAGGACATAGGGGAAAAGTCTGACCTTTTTGCACATTGGAAAGATATGAAGTGTTACGATTCATTTAATAATTTAAATGAGCAGTTTAACAAGAAAAGCAATTATGAAATTAACCATAATGATGAAATTATTGACTACATAATCGAAAATAATTTTAGATACTTTTCGTTTATAGATTTCTATTTGCCAAAGTATAATATGATTTTACAGCCAACTTGCCATACTGAAATTTTTATTTATTCCGATAATTATAAAGAAATTATATCTAAAATTGAAACAATTGTTGGTAGTGAAAGTGAACTTAATATTAAATATTTAGAATTTGATTGATTATCACATAATTTTTATAGAAATTCTCTATATCAATATTGATTATATGTTATGATTATTTTATATAATGTACTTTACTTGTTAAATAGGTGTATTTATGATAAAATAATCCTTGATGTCAATTTGAAATGGGGGAGAAACTTTGGGAAGAACTTCAAATATGTTAGCTGAAATGGCTGATATTAATATTAATGCCGGAGTTAAAAAGTCAAATTTACCACTGTTAAAAATGATTATTTTGGGTATGATGGCAGGTGCATTTATTGCATTTGGTGGTGCAGCAAGTAACGTTGTAGTTCATGGTATTGATAATGCCGGTGTTGCAAAGATGTTAGCCGGTGTGATTTTCCCTGTAGGTCTTATGCTTGTTGTGTTTACCGGTAGTGAACTTTTCACCGGTAACTGTTTAATGATAATGGGTGCACTTGATAAGAAAATTAAAGTGTCTAAGATGATTCGTAATCTTGTTATTGTGTATTTCTCAAACCTTGTTGGTGCACTAATAATGGATTTCTTGATTTTCTATTCAGGTCAGTTTGACCTATCAAGTGGTGGCCTGGGTGCTTATACAATTAAGGTTGCAATTGGCAAGACTTCACTTGCTCCATCTACTGCTTTTGTCAGTGGTATTTTGTGTAACATTCTTGTTTGTTTAGCAATCCTAATGTCTAGTGTAGCTAAGGAAGTAATTAGCAAAATCTTTGCTGTATTTTTCCCAATTTGTTTGTTTGTTGTTTGTGGCTTCGAACACTGTGTTGCTAATATGTTCTATTTACCTTCAGGTATTTTAGCAACAACTAACCCACAGTATGTTGCAAAGGCTAAAGAGCTATTTGGTATTACTGCTCAGCAGTGTGAAAATTTAAAGCACTTTGCAGGTACAGACCAATTAATCTATGTTACTTTAGGTAATATTGTTGGTGGTATGTTACTTGTTGGTGCAGTATTCTACTTCGTACATATTAGAAATTGGGATAAGAAAAATTCCTGATTTCTTGTCACTTATTGTCCTATTAGCACAGAGAATTCTCTGTGCTTTTATTTTTATATTAAATTTACATTAATTATCTTTTATATTCATTGACTATAAGTAGAAATTTGTGTATAATTTTAAACGTAAACAGAGGAGTTTTCCTCTGTTTTTTTAGGCGGGTAATAAATAAGGAGGTCGTTATGTCTAAGGTATCTAATTCAATGAATATTATTGAACTTAAAAATGTTGGAAAATCTTTTGATGATGTTGTGGTTGTTGAAGATTTTAATTTGGAAGTAAAGAAAGGTGAGTTTGTTACTTTTCTTGGACCATCAGGTTGTGGTAAAACAACTACACTAAGAATGATTGCAGGTTTTGAAATTCCTACGGAGGGTCAGATCACTTTAAAAGGTGAGGACATAAGTAAACTTCCTCCATATGAAAGACCTATTAATACAGTATTTCAGAGATATGCACTTTTTCCACATCTTAATATATATGATAACATTGCTTTTGGCTTAAAGCTAAAAACTAATGAAGTTACTTACAAGAAAGATAATGGCAAGATTATCACTCGTAAGGAAAAACTTTCTAAAAAAGAAATTGACAAAAAGGTTAAGAGAGCCTTAGAGATAGTTGACCTTGAGGGCTTTGAAAAGCGTTCTGTAGATACTTTGTCAGGTGGTCAACAACAGAGAATTGCTATTGCAAGAGCTATTGTAAATGAACCACAGATTCTTTTACTTGATGAACCTTTAGGTGCATTAGACCTTAAGATGCGTAAAGAAATGCAGATTGAACTTAAAGCAATGCATGAAAGACTTGGTATCACTTTCATATATGTAACCCATGACCAAGAAGAAGCCCTTACAATGTCCGATAAAATTGTTGTTATGTCTGATGGTGTAATTCAGCAGATTGGTACACCGGAAGAAATTTATAATGAACCAAAGAATGCTTTTGTAGCTGACTTTATCGGTGAAAGTAATATTTTTAACGGTAAAGTTACTGATAAGCTACAAGTACAGTTTTGTGACCATACATTTACTTGTGTTGATGACTTCCATATTGGAACTAAGGTTGATGTAGTTGTTAGACCTGAAGATATTGTAATGAAACCTAAGGGTGAGGGTATGATGGATGTTGTAGTTGACTCTGTTGTATTTAAGGGTGTCCATTATGAAATTACAGTTCTTTCAGGTGATAATGAAATTGTTATTAACTCAATTTACAATGCAGTTGTAGGTGACACAATTTCTATTGATATTGATCCTGATAGTATTCATTTGATTGAAAATAACCTTACTACAAACGACTTTAAGGGTATTATTACAAAGCACAATACAGTTGAATTTGCTGATGGTGAATTTGAATGTGACCTTACTCAGCTTTATCCTAATTCAAAGTATGTTGATGATGTACTTGTTGACGAAAAGGGTAATGAAATTGATGTAGTAGGCAAAGAAGTTTCAGTTTCTATCCCTGTATTTGGTTCAATTGAAATGAGTGATGATGCTGATAAGGGTGGAACTACCGGCAATATTATTTCACTTATTTATAAAGGTGACCACTATCAGTATATTGTTAGAACAGAAAACGAATATGACTTCATATTTGATGATGAAGACTTATGGAATGAAAATGACTTTGTCAGTCTGATTATTCCTAAAGAAAATATTTCATTGAAATTAAAGTAATCATCATTTTGGAGGTCGAAAAATGTTTAAGTTTTCTCGTAAACAACTCTGTATTCCTTACGGATTGTTTCTTGTTTTGTTTGTAATTGCACCTTTGCTTGTAATTATTTATTATGCTTTAACTAATGGCGAGGGTCAGTTTACACTTTCTAATTTTACAGATTTCTTTACTGACAGTAACACTATAGGCACTTTGCTTTATAGTATGTTTACTGCTTTAGTTACTACAGTAGTATGCTTATTAATTGCTTATCCTGTAGCATTAATACTTGCGAATTCTAAGCTAAAAAGAAAATCAGTTCTTTTGATGCTTTTTATTATGCCTATGTGGATTAACTTCACATTAAGAATTACTGCATTAAAAGAAATTCTAACTGCAATAGAGGGTAACCTTGCTTGCCATCCTTTTTTAAATACTATAATCGGTATGACATACGACTTCTTACCTTTTATGATTTTACCTTTATATACAACACTTGAAAAAATTGATAAGAAACTTCTTGAAGCATCTAATGACTTAGGTGCTAATAATAGAATTACTTTCTTAAAGGTAACATTACCACTTTCAATGCCTGGAATAATCAGTGGTGTTACTATGGTATTCTTACCTGTAATGACAAACTATGTTGTACTTGATATGCTATACAATAGCACATATATTATGGGTAGCTTAATCGGTAGTTACTTTAATGCATATGATTGGCACAATGGTTCAATGATTTCCATTGTACTTCTGGTTATTATCTTTATTGTAACAATATTTACCAACAGACTTGGTGATGGTGTTGGAGAAAGCAGAGGTGCTTCTCTATGATAAAAAAGATATTTTCAGCAAGTTGGGTATTTCTTGTACTGTTAGCAATTTATTTGCCAATTATTATTTTGGCAATATATAGCTTTACAGATTCCACCACAATCGGTGCTATAAGAGGTTTTTCTCTTCATAATTATGAAACCTTGTTTACTACAAAAGAATTGTTAGAAATGATTGTAGATACATTAGTATTGGCATTAGTTGTTGCTATACTGGCAGTTGTATTAGGCACTAGTGGTGCAATCGGTGCATTTTATTCAAAGAGATTACCGAAAGCATTTATCAGAAATGCTAACCAAATTCCTGTTGTTAATGCAGATGTAGTTACAGGCTTTTCAATTTGTATTCTGCTAATTGTTGCATTTGGTATTGATAAAAGCACATATATTCCACTTGTTATAGGTCAAGTAACTTTATGTGCACCATTTGTATATCTTTCTGTTGTACCTAAACTTATACAAATGGATAATAACCTTTATGAAGCAGCTCTAGACTTAGGAGCTACACCATCAAAAGCATTATTTAAGGTTGTAATTCCTCAGATTATGCCTGGTATAGTTTCCGGTTTTATGCTTTCAATTACACTTTCACTTGATGATTATTTTGTTACAACATACACAAAACCGGCTACCTTTAATACAATTAGTACCTATGTAGTAAATGCTACAAAAGGAGCTCAAACAAACATAAAAACAGCCTTATGGGCATTATCTACAATTATCTTTGCAATCGTTATTGCAATTGTTTTGATTAATTATTTCAGAACAAACAAAAAGGTAGGTGAAAGTAGATGAGAAAATTAATTTCTATTTTAATTATGCTTTTAATAACTGCATCTATTTTCATTTTACCTATGTCAGTATCTGCTAAAGATAAGGATGTTATTACCCTTAGAATTTCAAATTGCGAAGAATATATTGATGAGGGTAATTGGGACAAAGATGATACCATTGACCTTGACAGTGGTGATATAATCGGTAAAAATTCTATGATTACTGATTTTGAAAATTGGTATTATAAAACCTATGGCAAAAAGGTTAAGGTTGAATATTCAACTTACGGCACAAATGAGGATTTATATAACCAAATTACCCTGGGTGATAATTTTGATTTAGTTTGTCCATCAGATTATATGGGTATGAAAATGATTGATGAAGATATGTTAGTACCTTTATCAAAAGAATTTTTCGATACTAGCAACAAGTATAACTATTATGCAAAAGGTGTATCACCATATATCAAAAACTTAATGGATACCACTAAGATTGATAACAAAAAGTGGAGTGACTATTCAGCCGGTTATATGTGGGGTACAATGGGTTTTGTATATAACCCTGATGTTGTATCAACAGAAGATGCCTCAACATGGAAGATACTTGAAAATAAAAAGTATAGCCGACAAATCACTATTAAAGATAGCGTTAGAGATAGTTATTTTGCAGTTTTAGGTCTTATAAATTCAGATAAAATGTCAACCGATGAATTTAAGAATTCTAAGGACTATAATGAGCAAATAACTAAATTAATGAATGATACCTCACAATCAACAGTTGATAAAGCAGAAGAAAGATTACAGGGTATCAAGGATAATGTTTATTCATTTGAAACTGATAGTGGTAAATCCGATATGGTGTCAGGTAAAGTAGTTGCCAATTTCCAATGGTCAGGAGATGCAGTATATAGCCTTGACCAAGCAGAAGAAGACAATTGTTACCTTGAATATGCAGTGCCTAAGGAATGTTCAAACCTTTGGTGTGACGGTTGGGTTATGCTAAAGCAAGGTATTAACGGCGATAAAGAAAAGCAACAAGTAGCTGAGTCATTTATTAACTTTGTTTCAAGACCTGATAATGTAATTCGTAATATGTACTATATCGGTTATACAAGTTGCATTTCCGGTGGTGATGACAACAGAATTTTTGAATACATTAATTGGAACTACGGTGCAGAAGATGATGAAGAAACTGTTGATTACCCGGTAGGTTTCTTCTTTACAGGTAATTCCAAGGATAAAAATTATATTGTAAAGACTACAAAAGACCAAACAAAAAGACAACTGTTTACTCAATATCCTACAGAAGATATTTTAAAACGTTGTGCAGTAATGATGTTCTTTAATAGTGATGAAAATAAACGAATGAACCAAATGTGGATTAATGTAAGGTGCTTTAATCTAAATTCAATTCCGTCATATGTTTGGTACATTGTTGTTGCAGTAATTATTATAGTTGCAATACTGATAATCATTTATACTAAAGGTCATACTTTTAGAAATAGGAAAATGCAGAAAAAGTATAAAAAGATATAATAATTCTATAATTGCATTATTTGAATTAATAAAAGTTGTATAATAAAATGGAAGTGTGACATTAACTTAACGCACTTCCTATTTATTTGGAGGGTTGTCCGAGTGGTCAATGGTGCGATACTCGAAATATCGTGTTTTACGAAAGTAAAGCCTGGAGTTCGAATCTCCAACCCTTCGCCATAAAAAGCCCATTTTAATGGGCTTTTTATTTTAAATTAGTCAAATGTTTTGCAAAAAATTAAGTCCTAAGATGATTATTCATCTTAGGACTTTTTGTGTTACATATTACTTTTTCTTCTTTTTCTTAATGTGAACTTCCGGAACTGCTACATCATATAGCACAGGTTCATCATCATCCTCTTCTACAATATCATTTTGCTTTACTTTTCCTGTGTGAACTTCAGGTACTGCTAAATTTTCTGAATTGAAACTATACTTGTCTTTTGCCTTGTCCTTGTCCTTCATAAAACATTACCTCCAAATTATCACAATAAATTAATAAAGAATGTTATTGTTAAGCTGTTTAAGAAATCAGCAAACAAACTACCTACAATAGGAATAATCAAATATGCCTTAACTGATGGTGCATATTTATCACAAATAGCTTGCATATTAGCCATAGCATTAGGCGTAGCACCCATACCAAAACCACAAGTACCTGCTGCAATTACTGCAGCATCATAATCTCTACCCATAATGTTATATATAACATAGTAGGCAAATAAGAACATAAGAACTGCTTGGCCGGCTAGTAGAATAACAAGTGGTAAAGCTAGGTCAGCTAGTTGCCATAATTTAAGAGTAATCATTGCTATACCTAAGAATAGAGATAGACAAATACCACCAAGGTCATTTATTTCACCCATATGAATAGTAATTTTACCTGTGTATTCACCTATGTTTCTCATAATAGCAGCAACAATCATTGCACCAATATAAATAGGGAATGTCATTCCTGTAAGTGAAAGTAGCTCTGATACTATTGTACCAATTCCTACTGCAATAATCAACTGAAAAACTGCAGGAGCATACATTGAAAAATGTCTTTCATGCTTTTCTTCTTCTTCAACTAGGAAACTGTCATCCTCAGCTTTTATAGTATCTAGTAGATTATGCTTTTTAATAAGTCTGTTACCAATAGGGCCACCTATTAGTGAACCGGCAATCAAACCGAATGTTGCAGCAGCAGTACATACTGTTGTAGCACCTGAAACACCAAAGTCCTCTAGTACAGGGCCAAATGCACCGGCAGTACCATGACCACCAATCATAGGGATAGAACCTGTTGTCATACCTGTTAAGGAGTCAAGTCCCAGTACATTTGCAAGTCCGATTGATGCAAAGTTCTGTCCAATAATAAGCACAACAACAAGTACAAGGAACACTATAAGTGCCTTACCACCACTTTTGAGGACTTTTAAGTTGGCTTGGAAACCTACCGAAGTAAAGAACAGAACCATGCAGACTTCTTTTAATGTGTCATCAAAGTCAATTACTGCAATTCCTGTTGCGTACAATATTAATGTAAATATTGCAAATAGCAAACCACCAATAACAGGTGCAGGAATACAGAACCTTTGTAAAAATGAAATTTTCTTTTTTAAGAAATTACCTATCATCAGAACAACTACAGCAACTGCAACTGTTTGATACATATCTAGTGTAATATCCAATGTTATCAATCCTTTCGCAGTTAATAGTTATTTAACTGAAATACCTTTTTCTTTGTAATATTCAATAGCACCTTTATGGAAAGGAATATTAATACCTTTAACTGCATTTTCTTCTGTAATGTCAATATCAGCAGATACAGTCAGCTGAATTTCCTTAGCATTATTGAAAATCAATTTGGCAAGTTCTTTTACTTTATCATTAGATAATTTGTCACTTACTAGAATAACAGATTTAATACCAATAGTATTTATATTTGTGTTTTGATCGTTATATGTATTCTTTGGAATTTTGCAATCAATATAAGAGTAAGCTGACTTTAGCTTATTAGATGTAGCATTATCAATTTCAAGCAGTTTAATATCACATTGTTTTGCTAATTCATCAACAATAGTTGCATTCATACCAACAGTAACAAATAAACAATCAATTTCTTTGTTTTCAAGTTTCTTAGCAGCTTCGGCATAATCAAGGTTAACTTCCTTAACCATCTTAGAGTTTAGTCCATATGATGCAAGAATTTGTTTTGCATTTAGTTCAGAACCTGACTCCTTTTCACCGATATTGACAGTCTTGCCAAGTAAATCATCTACTGAATTAATATTAGAGTCTTTTCTCACTACAATATGACAAGCCTCTGTATAAAGAGATGCTAAAGCGCTATAGCCTTTATATTCACCTGACTTTTCAAAGTTGTTTTCGCCATTATAGGCATCACTTACAATGTCTGATTGTGCAATAGCAGCATCTAAATATCCTTGAGAAAGCAGTCTAACATTTGCTGCAGAACCTGCAGTAGTTTTTTGTTCGATTTTTAGTTTTCCACTTTCATCGGCAAGTTCTCTGATTGATGTAACTGTTTCGTTATAAATACCACCAATACCGGCAGCACCAAAACGAATTTTATCATCATCTGATGAACAACTACATAAAGAAACAACAAATATCAATGAAAGTAATATTGCAAATATCTTTTTCATTAAATCCCTTCTTATGACATAATATTTCCATTTTATTATATCATATTCGTTATTTTTTTGTCAATTTTGATTGAAAAGTAAACCCATTCTAGAATTAAAATCATAGATAAGTCACCGAAAACAATATAAATATTTTTGAAATAAACATATTGAAATTGCAAAAAATTTAATTTATAATAAAAAAAAGACTTGACTTGGAGTATACTCTAAGTATTAATATATAGGGGATGAATTTCTATGACAATTAATGAAGTAAGCAAAATATATAATGTTACACCTGATACATTGAGATATTACGAAAAGGTTGGTATGATTCCTCCGGTTACAAGAACTGCCGGTGGTATTCGTGATTATCAAGAAGTGGATCTTGGATGGGTGTCACTAGCATTATGTATGAGAAGTGCTGGCTTGCCTGTTGAAGCAATGATTGAATATGTGAAGCTTTTTAAACAAGGGGACAGCACAATTCCTGATAGACTTCATTTATTAGAAAAACAAAGAGATTCTTTACTTGAACAGAGGAAACAGATCGATGTTACCTTAAAAAGATTAAATTACAAAATCTCAAAGTATGAAGATGCTGTAAAAACAGGTGTTCTAAATTGGGATGATGAAAAGGAGAATTGTTGATGTATTTAGAAAAACTAAATGGACCTGCTGATGTTAAGAAAATGGATATTGATAGTCTAAATGTACTTGCATCAGAAATGAGAGATGCTTTATTACACAGACTTAGTATTCACGGTGGACACTTTGGACCTAATTTTGGTATGGTTGAAGCAACTATTGCTATGCATTATGTTTTCAATTCACCAATAGATCAGTTTGTATTTGATGTTTCTCACCAAACTTATTGTCACAAAATGCTGACAGGCAGACAGAATTCTTATTTATATGAAGAAAACTTTGACGATATTTCCGGCTATAGTAATCCAAAAGAAAGTGACCATGATTTCTTTGAAATCGGTCATACTTCAACTTCTGTTAGCTTAGCTTGTGGACTTGCTAAGGCCAGAGATGTAAAAGGCAAAAACTACAATGTAGTTGCAGTTATTGGTGACGGTTCATTAAGTGGTGGTGAAGCACTTGAAGGACTTGACTTTGCCTCAGAACTTGAAAGCAATATTATTATTATTGTAAACGATAACGATATGTCTATTGCTGAGAATCATGGTGGTTTATATCAGAATCTAAAGTTACTTCGTGAAACTAACGGTAAAGCCGAATGTAACCTATTTAAGTCTATGGGACTTGACTATAAATTTGTTGCTGATGGTAACAATATTGAAGAAATGATTTCAGCTTTAAAAGAAGTTAAAGATATTACAAAGCCTACTGTAGTTCATATTGTTACAGAAAAAGGTAAGGGATATGCTTTAGCTGAAAAGAATAAAGAGGCATGGCATTGGTGTATGCCATTTGACCCTAAAACAGGTAAGTCTACTATTGACTTTGGTGATGCTAAAGATTATGGTGAAATTACTTGTGAAATACTACTTGATAAGATGAAAGAGGACAAGACACTTGTAACTATCACATCAGCTACACCGGCAGTAATGGGATTTACTAAGGATAAGAGAGATTTAGCCGGTAAGCAGTTTGTTGATGTTGGTATTGCTGAAGAACATGCAGTAGCACTTGCTTCCGGTATTGCAACAGGTGGTGGCAATGCAGTTTATGGTGTGTATAGTACATTTATCCAGAGAACATATGACCAAATTTCTCAGGATGTTTGTATCAATAACAGTCCTGTAACATTCCTTGTTTTCTGTGCATCTATCTATGGTATGAATGATGTTACTCACCTAGGCATTTATGATATACCTATGTTATCTAACATTCCAAACCTAGTTTATTTAGCTCCTACAACTTTAGAAGATTACAAAGCTATGGTTGATTATGCTACTACACAGAATGAACACCCTGTAGCTATTAGAGTACCATATGATGTGTTTGAGGCAGGTAAACCTCAGACTAAGGACTTTAGCAAACTTAATAAGTATGAAGTTGTATCAGAGGGTAATGATGTTGCAATTATTGCTTTAGGTTCTTTCTTTGGTATTGGTGAAAGGGTAAAGGAAATGTTAGCTGATAGTAACATTAATGCAACACTTATTAACCCATACTTTATTACAGGTACAGATGATGAACTATTAGAAAGTTTAAAGGATAACCATAAGCTTGTTATCACTATTGAAGATGGTGTTCTTGATGGTGGTTTTGGTGAGAAGATTTCTCGTTTCTACGGTAATACTAATGTGAATACTATTAATTATGGTTACAAGAAGGAATTTTTAGACAGATATAATCCGGAAGATATTCTAAGAGAAAATAGAATTACTCCTGAACAGATTGTAGAAGATATTAAGAATTCTTTATAATCCTTTACAAAATAATCCAATTTTTAAGGTGCAGTTAATTTAACTGCACCTTTTTATATATAAAAAGATTACTATTTAATTACTATAATGCAGATTATTCATAAATACTTTTATAATATGAAAAATTTATGAGCCATTTTAACAAAATATGAAATATTAGAAAATCTACTGTTGAAAAAATAAAAGTGCTTTGCTATAATACTAAATGGTTAGGATATGCTAACTTAATTTAGCTATTGCTAACTAGAGAGATAAGTGAGAGGTTTTATGAGATTTATAAAGGCTTTTAGTGCATTAATTTTAATAATTATGCTTGTTGGTTGCAGTAATGAAAATGAAGCGAATACTTCAAAAACTACATCTACAACTACAGTTAATGATACTATTCCGGCATCAAAAGAATTTTTTGCTATGGATACTTATATGGAAGTCGATGCTTATGGAGATAATGGTGAAAAGGCTGTTGCTAAAGCAGAAAAGGAAGTTAATAAACTAGATAGCATTTTATCAACAGGTAAGTCAACAAGTGAAATCAGTAAATTAAATAAAAATAAAAAGCAAGTTGTGTCTGCCGACACAATGTCACTTATTAAAGAGTCAGTAAAAATTTCTAAAGAAACTAATAGTGCATTTAATCCAACAATTTATCCATTAATGGAACTTTGGGGATTTACCACAAAGAATTATTATGTACCTAAAGATAATGAAATAAAACCATTACTTAATCATATGGATATTGATAATATTAAAATTGATGAAAGTAAAAATGAAGTATCTTTTAAAGATAGTAATATGAAAATTGATTTAGGTGCTATTGCCAAGGGGTATACCTCATCAAAGATTATTGATATTTTTAAAGAGAATAATATCAAAAGCGGTATGGTAACTTTAGGTGGTAATGTTCAAGTTTTAGGTAAAAAGCCTGATGGTTCACTTTGGAAAGTCGGAATACAAAATCCAATTAGCGAAAGTGAGTATCTTGGTGTGTTACAAACATCAGATAAAGCAGTTATTACTTCCGGTGGATATGAAAGAAATTTCACTAAGAATGGTAAAACCTATCATCATATCTTAGATCCATCAAATGGTTATCCTGCAAACAATGGACTTACATCAGTTACTATTATTTCAAGTGATGGTACTTTAGCTGATGCACTTTCAACATCACTGTTTGTTATGGGTAAAGATAAAGCAATTGATTTTTATAAAAAATCTAATTATAACTTTGATTTTATCCTTTATACAAGTGACAATAAGTTAATTATTTCTGATGGTATCGAAGATATATTTTTTTCCAATTTGGATATTGAGGTGGTTAATAAATAATGAAAAATATATTTAAAAATATTTCTAAAATTAAATATATTCTTCCATTGTTAGTGTTAGTGGTTTGTGTTGCTTTTGCAGTAAATAGCTTTACAAATGGTAGTTTTAGTGCTGATTCTGTAAATAAAAGAGAAACCATTAATATTGAAAATTCTACAACAAATTCAACCACCACTAGCTCTACCGCTAGTAATGATATAACAACATCACCTTTACCAAGTGAAAGTGGAAATAATAATTCAACTTCAAACAGTGAAAAGGTAAAGAGTGTTTTACCTTTGACTTTAAATAGTAATCAAAAGTATAAAGACGGTACATATTACGGAACAGGTGTTGGTTTTAATGGCAACCTTACTGTAAAAGTAACTATTAAGAATGGTAAAATAACAAATATAGATATTGTAAAAACCGGTGATGGTGATGAGTATATTGCAAAAGCAAAAGGATTGTTAAAATCAATCTATGCTAAGCAAAATACAAATGTAGATACTGTTTCAGGTGCTACATATAGTTCTAATGGACTTATTGAAGCAGTTTCTAATGCACTTTCAAAAGCAGTTGTCAATAAAGATAATTCAAAAAGTTATGCAAATAACAATAAAAATACTAATAATATAGCAACCACAACAACACCAAAGAAATCTCCTACAAAGCCAAGTGTTCCTAATATGAATAATGCTACTTTCAAAGATGGCACATATATTGGTGTTGGTGAGGGTTATAAAGGAGATATAAAAGTTTCTGTTGTTATTAAGAATGGCAAAATCTATAAGATAAATATTCTTAGCACAGAAGATGATGAACAGTTCTTTTCAAAGGCAAGAAAATTAACTTCAAGTATTATCACTAAACAAACTGCTGATGTAGATACAGTAAGTGGTGCAACTTTTAGTTCTAATGGCATAATAGAGGCTGTTTCAAATGCTTTACAAAAGGCCTATGTAAAGCAAATAACAACAGTTCCTACAACCACTATTACCACTACTACAAATAATTCAACTTCAACTACTTTACCTAGTAACCCAACAGTAAAACTTAAGTATGAAAACGGTACATATATGGCACAAGTTGTTTGTTACCCTAGTGAAAACGGTGCTTTTGAGGAATACACCTTGTCATTAAAGATTTCTATTTTTGATGATGTTATAACTTCTATTGATGAAGTTATGGGTGTTGGTGATAACTACGATACTGCAAATGACTGGTATTTGAATAGAGCAGTAAGAGGTACAACAAAATACCCAAGTGTTGTTAAACAAATTCTTAATAAAAATTCTACTGATGTTGATACAGTTAGTGGTGCAACTTGTTCATCAAAAGCAATTATTGAAGCTGTTAATAAAGCACTTTTAATTGCAGAAGTTAAGGGAGATTAAAGTGAATTTTTGGTTTAAATTATTTAACTTTCTTTTATGTGTTTGTGTTATTGTTGGTTATAACTTTTTTGTTGATATTAATGCTAAAGATAACATAATAAAAGAATTAAATACAAAAGTATCATCATTAGAGAAACAAGTTGAATATGATGATAATTACATTGAAGATATTAAAACTAAAATTAATAAAAATAACGGTAAAGAGTCAAAAGTAGAGGAAACTACAACATCTTCTAAATATAAAGATGGCACATATGACGGTGAGGCTAAAGGTTTTGGTGGTAATATCAGAGTCAGCTTAACTGTTAAGAATGACATTATAACAGAAATTAATGTTATATCTGCCGATAAAGAAGACTCAAGTTATTTAGCTTCAGCAAAGAATATTATTAATACAATGCTTGACAAACAATCAACAGATGTTGATACAGTAAGTGGTGCAACATTTAGTTCAACAGGTATCAAGAATGCAGCTACTATTGCACTTAACAAAGCATTAAAGTAATGGAAGTAATATAATTTATGAAAAGTATAAAACTAACACCGAAAAAGAAAAAACAACTTTATATGTATGTTAGATTAGCAATTCAGATTTTATTCTTTCTATTGTTTCCGTCTACATTTACAAGTGCCTTTAATGGTGTAAAATATATCTTTACTCAAATAGGTTTAGGCTCAAGTGTTGCACTTAATTCCTTTTTAGCCGTACTGATTGCACTATGTGTTTATACAATAGTATTTGGCAGATTTTTCTGTGGATATGCTTGTGCTTTTGGTACAATGGGTGATTTGTTACATAAACTTTACCTTTTTATCTGTAAGAAGATGAAGAAAAAAACATTTAAACTCAATGATAAACTTTCTAAAGTACTAAGCTATTTAAAATATGTAGTACTGCTATTTATAGTTATTATGTATTTCTTAGCTTATTCATCCTATCTGCAAGGCAAAAGTCCATGGGATGTATTCTCAATGATAGTTTCATTTAACTTTAGATTTGACGGATATACAGTTGGCATAATTGCATTAGCAGTTATTATGGTGGGAATGTTCTTTATTAAGAGATTTTTTTGCAGATTTCTTTGTCCTATGGGAGCAGTTTTCTCACTACTACCGTCATTACCTTTTACTGCTGTAACAAGAAAAAGAAAAAATTGTATCAAAGGCTGTAAAGCTTGTAAAAATATTTGTCCTGCTAATATCGATATACCTGAGAGAGGTAAATGGAATGTTAGTGGTGAGTGCTTCCAATGTGGTGAATGTATTTCAGTTTGTCCTAAGCAAAATACAGGTGTCTCTGGAAAAGTTAGAGGTAATGAGATTTGGTATGTACTTCTCAGAGCAGTAATTCTCTTAGTTGTACTATATTTTATTGGTGTTTAATATGAAAAAGAGAGATATTATTCTTGTTGTTAGTTTACTTGTTTTTGCCGGTATTGTATTTTTAATTTTTAATTTTAATAATAAAAGTGGCAAAACAGTTGTTATAACAGATAATGGCTCAACATATGGAACTTATAGTTTAAGTGAAAATAAAGTTATTGATATAAATACAGATTTAGGTCATAACAAAGTTGTTATTAAAGATGGCAAAGTCCATATGGAAGAAGCTGATTGTCCTGATAAATATTGTGTTGACAAAGGTAATATTTCAAAAACTAATGAAAGTTTAATTTGCTTACCTCACAAATTAGTTGTAGAAATTACTGATGATGAAATTAAAAGTAATAATGATGATTTAGATGCAATAGTAAAGTAGGAAGTGATTATTTGGTAAAGAAAACTGCAAAGATAGGAATGTTTATTGCACTTGCGATGATTTTTAGTTATATTGAAGCAATTATTCCTATTAATTTTGGAATACCGGGAATTAAACTTGGAATTGCGAATATTGTTGTAGTTACTTCCTTATATGTTCTTGGGTTTAAAGAAACTATCGGAATATCCTTAATTAGAATATTATTAATGGGAATTCTCTTTGGTAATGTGTTTTCATTAATATATAGTTTCTCAGGTGGCATTCTTAGTTTAATGGGAATGATAATTTGTAAAAAATTCAAGTTATTTTCTACTGTTGGTGTAAGTGTGGTTGGTGGTGTTTTGCATAACCTAGGACAACTTATTGCTGCATCAATAGTTTTAAATAATTTAAGTATTGCTTATTATTTTTCTATATTATTAATTTCAGGTGTAGTGACAGGTTTTGTAATTGGTATTGTATCAACTAAGGTAATTAAAATACTTACTTCACCTAAAATGAAAGTTTTTAATTAGTCAATAAAAAATAGTTATAGGTTATAACTATTTTTTTTGAATAGAAGTTAGCAATTGCTAACAAAATATATTCAAGGAGGATTAAGAAATGGAAAAATCTACATTTCTAAAGAAAGCATCAGCTATTGCTATGGCTGGTATGATGACTGTTAGTGTTGGTCAGATGAGTATTTTTGCTGAAACAACTAACAGTGATGTTAATGCTAAGGACTATACTTATGTATTTGCCGGATTAACATGGGATGAATATTGGAAGTCTGAGGGTGTATATGTAGCAGATAATAACTGGACTGCATCTTCTGATGTTCTGGATTCGCATAATGAATACGATAAGGGTGCTTTTGATGTAGTATCAAGAGCAACAACTAACCATGGACTACACAGAGGTAGTTTCCAATGTTCAGCAGATATTTTTGCTAAGGATGCAAATGAAAATGAAAAAGAATTTGCAGTTTCTTATTGGACTAAAGAAGATAATAACAATGTTTTAGTATTAACAGATGGTACAAAGATTACTGACTTTTCAAGAGGTAAATTTACATATGATGGTGTTGCTTACACTATGACTAGTTATGATGTTACAGGTATGAAGTACATTCCTGTTGCAGTTAAGAATGATGATTTAGCCGACTTTGAAAGTAAATATACAGTTGTAAAGTCAGGTGAAGAGGTTAAGGGTGGCTTTACTGAAATGAACCTACAGTCATACAGTTTAACTGCTAACCTTGACGAAAATACAAATGGTCTAAAGTATGCTGAAAAGAATACTGACGGTACATATTCATTCTCTCAGAGAAATGTAGGTACAACTTCCGGTATTGAAGGTGCTGACCTAAAGAAAGCAGAAAATGTAAACATTGAAGTTAAAGACGGTGATGATGTTGGTTCATATGGTGAATACATTAGAGTTGACTTTAAGGGTGACGGATACGGTGCTTTAGGTTCAAAGATGTATGCAGTTCGTTGGGATTACTACGGTGATGATAACTCATACTCTAATAAGCTTGTATCATTCGGTACAAAGTTTGCTTCCGATAACTGGATGCATAAAGTAATGGGTATTCAGCTAGGTTTAACAGATTCTTATAGATTTAAGCTACCTGAAAATACAGACGGTACAGGCTATTGGAAACTTACTATCTATGCTCTAGGTTACGAAGATTATACAGTAAACTTCCAGATTACTGCCGATAACCTACCTGCACAGTCAACTGATGAACTAGATAAGACTGAACTACAGAAACTTGTTGATCAGGCTAATGCTCTAAATGAAAATGATTACACAGTTGACTCTTGGAAAGACCTTAAGACAGAACTTGATGAGTCTGTTGATTTACTGGCTAATGCCAGAAATCAGGCTTCTATTAATGAACAGGTTAAGCACCTAACACTTGCTATTAACTCATTAGTTAAGAAAGAAGTTCCAACTGAAACAACACCTACAGAAACAACTCCAACAGAAACTACACCTACTACTACAACTCCAACTACTACAAAGCCATCTACAACTACACCAACTAAGCCTGTAGTTAAGAAAACAACAGTTTCTCTGGCTAGAACTAAAGGATCAGTATATGTAAAGGGCAGAACTACTGTTAAGGCTGCTGTAAAGAATGGTAAGGGTAAGACAACTTATAAGAGTAACAATACTAGAGTAGCTAAGGTTTCTTCAACCGGTGTAGTAACAGGTGTAAAGAAAGGTGTTGCAGTAATTACAGTTACAAATAATAGAGTATCTAGAACTTTCAAAGTAACAGTTAAGAACCCAACACTTAACAGAACTAAACTTAACCTAAAGGCTAAAAAGAACTATACTCTAAAAGTACAGGGCAAAATCGGCAAGGTAACTTTTAAGTCATCTAATACTAAGGTTGCTACTGTAAATGCTAAGGGTAAAGTAGTTGCTAAGAAAAAGGGTAATGCTACTATTACTGTAAAGGCAAACGGTATCACTCTAAAGTGTAAAGTAAAGGTTAAATAATTATTTAACAATACATATTTTAAGAACCACTAATGGGCTAGTCATTAGTGGTTCTTTTTTTCCAAGGTGGAAATATGGAGGTGTATTCATTTACTTCAAGTAAGAATACTAATGTTAGTTCAGTACAGTTTGTAATTAAAACTTCTGAAATCAAGAAAGAGGAAGTAAAAGAAGATAAGAAAACTAAAGAAGAACAAACTTTTTTCCAAAAGTTTATTAGTTTATTTACAGATTTATTTAATTAATAATGTTAACAATAATTATAATATAGGTTGACATTGCATAAAATATCAATTATAATCTCTTATAGAAAAGAGGTTGACAATAATGGATATTAAGAAGTTATCTAATGATATTATAAATGGCAAGAGATTAACTAGGGAGGATGACCTTTCATTTTTCAAGACCGTAGATTTAGATGAACTATGCAGTGGTGCTGATGAAATCAGAGAAAAGCTATGTGGTAATCATATAGACCTATGTTCTATCATCAATGGTCGTAGTGGTGGTTGTAGTGAGAACTGCAAGTTCTGTGCACAAAGTGCCCATCATCACACAAGTGTTGAAAGATACAAATTCCTTGAACCTGAAGAAATTGTTAAGGACTGTGAATATCACTACAACAAAGGCGTACATAGATATTCTATTGTTACAGCAGGTAGGACTCTCGAGGGTGAAGATTTGGTAAAAGCTTGTAAAGCCTATAAAGAAATGCATGATAAATATGATATTTGTCTTTGTGCATCCCATGGTCTTGTATCTGAAGAAACTTTTAAAAAGTTAAAAGACAGTGGTGTAAGTATGTATCATGAAAATATTGAAACATCCAGAAGAAACTTCCCTAATGTATGCACAACTCATACTTTTGATGATAAAATCAATGGTATCAAAACTGCTCATAAAGTTGGTTTAACTGTATGTTCAGGTGGTATTATCGGTATGGGTGAAACTTTCGAAGACAGAATTGATATGGCTCTTACTTTAGCTGAACTTGATGTTGAGTCAATTCCTCTTAATTCACTTATTCCTATTAAGGGTACTTGTTACGAAGATTTACCAACACTTACTGAGGAAGAAATCTTGCGTACTGTTGCAATGTTTAGATTTATCAATCCTACTGCATATATCAGACTTGCAGCAGGTAGAACTTTAATGAGTAATTCCGGTGAAAAAGCATTCACTTCCGGTGCTAATGCTACTATTACCGGTGATATGCTAACTACTTCCGGTAATAATATTGACGAAGATAAAGCAATGCTAACTGATATGGGATTTTCTATTTAACATAGAACTTCATATTTCTTGACTAATTCTTCTACAACTTGTATAATTACTGTGTTATATAAATCATTTAGAGAGATTTGATTTTATGAAAATATATAAGTACAGGAAAATATTTTCAATATTTTTACTAACGTCTTTGTTGTTGCTGATTGTACCCATCACAACGCTCAATACAAATGCAAGTTCTAAAATTGACTTTTCTTTGTCTTGTGATTCTGTATATAAAAACAGACTTTTCAACGTTGATTTAATTGTTAACGGTAATGCTAATTTATCTGCATTTAGTGTGTCAATTACTTATGATTCTGAGTCTGTAGAATTTAGAAAAGTAGATTCACCCGATAAAGCATTTGATGTTAAGAAAAAGAATTCTAACGGCAAAGTAAATGCAATAGTACTATGTTCTTATGGCTATAAGTTTAACGGTAAAGCAAAAATTATTTCCTTTAAATTTAAGTCAGTTGATACCGGTATAACTGATTTTGGTTTAGCTATTTCTGATCCTGTAGATAATAATGGCAATAAATTGTCAATAGGTTCAGTTTATGGTGCTGAAATGAAAATTGAAAAAAATAAAATCACTTCTAAAAGAATTAAAAGCAATAGTAGCAAGAGTTCCGGTAGAAGTAATAGCACAAGTAGCAAAACCTATGGCTCAAACAATTCTGTAAATGGAAAGGCTGATTCTGTAAAAGTTCCAAAGGTTAACTATGTTGGTGGTGACAGTAAAGAAAGTGCATCAACAACTTCTCCTATGGATAATGCCTATACAGATAATAGTGAACCAAAGTCACTATTCGTTATGGGTGTATTAGTAACTTTAGGTGTTGTACTTATTATTTATATAGTGTATAATGTAGGTAAAGCCGGTAAAGAAAATAAAGATACTAAAACTGAAAAAGATAATAATGAAGAAGATAAGTAGAGGACTATAATTTTATAGTTCTCTTTTCTTGTTTGTAATTATAGAATATTTATGATATACTAAATGTGTATTGCTAGAAATTAATAAGGAATGATATATATGAGTGAAATGCAAAATATACAATGGTTTCCGGGTCATATGACCAAAACCAAAAGACAAATTCAAGCATCACTTAAACTAGTTGATGCTGTTGCTGAAATTATTGATGCAAGAATACCGGTAAGTAGCCGTAACCCTGACCTTGATTCAATTATTCAAAATAAGCCTAGAGTTGTTTTGATGAACAAATGTGATATGGCAGACCCATCATCTACCCAAAAGTGGATTAATTATTTTAAAAATAACGGCATTGTAGCTATTCCAATTGATTGCAAAACAGGTAGAGGTATCAACAAGTTTGTATCTTCTGTTAATGAGGTTCTTAAGGAAAAGATTGAAAAGCAAAAGGCAAAAGGACTTCTAAATCCTACAGTTAGAGTTATGATTGTTGGTATCCCTAATGTCGGTAAATCAACTTTCATCAATAGAATTTCTAAGAACAGAAAGGCTAAGGCTGAGGATAAACCGGGTGTAACAAGAGGTAATCAGTGGTTTACTATTAACAAAAGCTTTGAAGTTCTAGATACTCCGGGGGTATTGTGGCCAAAGTTTGAAGACAAAATTGTTGGCGAAAGACTGGCTTTTACAGGTGCAGTTAAGGATCAAATTATGGATACTGAACTTTTAGCTATGAGATTATTGGATTTCCTAAAGGTTGAGAAAAATCCAATATTTGTAGAAAGATTTAAACTACAAAATGAACCGATTGAAAATATTGAAAGTTATGAACTTCTTGAACTTATCGGCAGAAAAAGAGGTATGCTGATTTCCGGTGGCGAAATTGATACTGAAAGAGCTGCTATTATGCTACTTGATGAATATAGAAGTGCTAAACTTGGTAAATACACATTTGAACTACCGGAGAATTAATTATGGAATGGCTAAAATATGAAAATGAAGCCTTAGAAAAAGGCTATACAAATATTTGTGGAGTTGATGAAGCAGGTAGAGGCCCTTTAGCCGGACCTGTTTGTGCAGCAGCAGTAATTCTGCCTAAAGGTCATATTATTGATGGTGTCAATGACTCTAAGAAACTTACAGAAAAAAAGAGAGAAAAACTTTTTGATGTAATTATTGATGAATGTGTTTCTTATTCAATAGCTTTTGCTACAGTTGAAGAAATTGAAGAACTTAATATTCTTAATGCTACTATGCTTGCAATGCAAAGGGCAGTTGAAGGCCTTGATGTTAAGGCTGATTATGCTATGATAGACGGCAATAGACTTCCACCACTTAATATTCCGGCAGAATGTATTGTAAAAGGTGATGCAAATTCTATGTCAATTGCTGCTGCCTCAATCCTAGCAAAAGTAGCCAGAGACAGACTTTGTTTAAAGTATGATGAATTGTATCCCGAATATGGTTTTGCTAAACATAAAGGATATGGCACAAAGTTACATAGAGAAATGATTTTAAAGTATGGACCTTGTGAAATTCACAGAAAAAGCTTTTTAAAGAAAATTTATAAAAATGCAAATAACTGAGAAAAGACAAGTCGGTGATATTGGAGAGAAAGCATCTAGAAAATATCTAAAGAAAAATGGATATAAAATCGTTGCAAAAAACTACAACACTAAGTATGGTGAAATTGATATTGTAGCAGAAAATAAGAATTATTTTGTTTTTGTTGAAGTAAAAACCAGAAAAGAAAATTCTCTCTATGCACCGGTATTAGCAGTTACAAAGCAAAAACAAAATAAGCTGATGAAAACTGCTTATGTATATCTTAAAGAATATCCAACAAATAAGAACATAAGATTTGATATAATAGAAGTTATCCATAATTCTAAAAAGGTTGTAAGTATTAATCATATAAAAAATGCATTTATGCAAGGAGGTAGTTATGGAAGTTTTTGATTTTCATTGTGATACCTTATATAAAAGTATGATGAATGATCTACTGCTTGATGCCGATATTTATGAATTCAAAATTTCTGATTTAATGAAAGAGCATAAATGGCATCAATGTATGGCAGTATGGACACCTGATGACAGAAATGAATTACCGTTACAGTTTATAGATAAACCTCTTATAGAGTATTTTATTGCAAGTGCAGAAAAACTTATTTCAGAATGTAAAAGACTTAAAATTCCTTTTAATGATATAAATGCAAATAAGTCATTGCACCTAACTGTAGAAAATTCTTCAATTTTAGAAAATAATATTGAAAATATACAATTTCTAAAAAAGTATGGTGTAAAAGTTGCTACACTAACTTGGAACGAAAGTAATTGTATCGGTGATGGTGTTCTTGCAAAAAATCCTATAGGTGCTACTACTTTCGGCAAAAAGGTAATTGATGAATATATTAAGAATAATATTGCTATTGATGTATCTCATACAAGTGACAATTTATTCTATGATATAGCATCAAGTAACCCAAAATATATACTTGCTACACATTCAAATTCAAGAAAAATTTGTAGTAACAAAAGGAATATTACAGATGAACAATTTGAATATATTAAAAGTAAAAACGGTGTTGTAGGACTTAACTTTCATAAATATTTTTTAAGTGATAGTGACAATTACAGTATAAAAGATATTCTTAATCATGCATACCATTTTCTAAGTCTTGGTGGTGAAGATAACCTATGTATCGGTACGGATATGGATGGTTCAGACCTTGTTGATGGTTTTTCTTCGTCAAGTGATTTTAATAAGCTGTATAATTCTTTTATAGAAAATAACTTCAAAAAATCAGTTGTTAACAAGATTTTTTTTGAAAATGGCATGAAATTTTACGATAAACTTTGACATTTAGCACAATATAGTGTAGAATGTAAAATCGGAAATATGTACTGAAAGGAAGATAAAAATGTTATATAACAGTACTGAAAATAATAAAGAAGTTGTTTCTGCTGCTCAGGCTATTGCCCAGGGTATCAGTAAGGACGGTGGTCTTTTTGTTCCTCAGGAATTACCTAAGTACACAGAAGAAACTTTCAAATCTTTACTAGGTCTTTCTTACAACGAAAGAGCAAAGATTGTGTTCTCTGATTTTCTAACAGATTTCACAGAAGAAGAAATTGCTGATTGTGTTGACAAGGCATATACAGTTGAGAAGTTTGGTTCAGAATGTCCTGCTCCTCTAGTTGCTAAGAAATACAACGGTAACGAAATCAACATTATGGAACTATGGCATGGTCCAACATGTGCATTTAAGGATATGGCACTTCAGATTCTTCCACATTTCCTAACTAAGTCATTAAAGAAAACTTATGATGGAAAAACTGCTGTTATTCTTGTTGCTACATCAGGTGATACAGGTAAGGCTGCTCTTGAAGGTTTCAAGGATGTTGACCACACTAAAATGATTGTATTCTATCCTGAAGACGGTGTTTCTCCAATGCAGAAGCGTCAGATGAACACCCAGAAGGGTAGTAATGTAAATGTTTGTGCAATCAAGGGTAACTTTGATGATGCTCAGACAGGTGTTAAAAAGATTTTCACTACTGATGAGATTGTTGAACTACTACATAAGAATGATATGCTATTCAGTTCAGCTAACTCAATCAACTGGGGTAGATTACTTCCTCAAATTGTTTACTATATTTCTGCTTATTGTGATTTAGTAAACAGTAAGAAAATTAATATGGGTGACAAAATCAACATTGTTGTTCCAACAGGTAACTTTGGTAACATTCTAGCTGCTTACTATGCATATTGTATGGGTATGCCTGTTAACAAGTTTATTTGTGCATCTAACCAAAATAATGTTCTTACTGATTTTATCAATACAGGTGTTTACGACAAGAACAGACAGTTCTACGCAACTGCTTCTCCATCAATGGATATTCTTGTTTCAAGTAACCTTGAAAGACTACTTTACAAGTTCTCAGGTAATAATGATGAACTGGTTGCAAAGTGGATGAATCAGCTTAAGACTGAAGGTAAGTATGAAGTAACTGATGAAGTTAAGAAAGAAATTACTTCTAAGTTCTTTGGTGGTTTCTGTGACGATACAAACACAAAGGCTACAATTAAAGAACTATTTGATGAAGAAAAGTATCTATGCGATACTCATACATCAGTTGCTATTAATGTATATAACCAGTATGTAGAAAAGACAGGAGATAAAACACCTGTTGTTATTGCTTCTACTGCCAGTCCATATAAGTTCTCTCATTCTGTACTTGAAGCAGTAGCTCCTGAAGCTATCTGTGATGATGAGTTCACAATGGTTGATGAACTTAATAAGATTACAGGTGCTGAAGTACCAAAGCCAATTGCTGAACTAAAGAATCTAGAAGTTAGATTTAATAATGTAACAGATGCTGATAAGATGCCTGAATATGTTAAGAATACATTAGGTATCTAATATGTCTTTATTTTGTATTGCTGACCTTCATTTATCTATCGGTGTTGATAAACCTATGGATATATTTGAAGGTTGGGACAATCATATAGAGAGATTGCTTAATAACTGGAACAGCATTGTAAAAGATGAAGATACAGTTATTGTAGCCGGTGACATTTGTTGGGCTCTTAAGCTTGATGAATGTTACAAAGACTTTGAGTTTATAAACAATAAACTTAAGGGTAACAAAATTTTCTTAAAAGGAAACCACGATTTATGGTGGGGAACTAAGAAGAAAGTAGATAACTACCTTGAAGAAAATAATTTTAACAAAATTAAGATTCTTTTTAATAATTCTTACAAGGTAGGTAACTATAACATCTGTGGTACTCGTGGATGGAATTTAGAAGTTGACAGTGCTGAGGATGAGAAAGTCCTTAACCGAGAACTTGGTAGATTAAAATTATCACTTGATAGTGTTGATAACGATTTAGAAACAATTGTTTTTCTTCATTATCCACCGGTATTCGGAAATCAGTGTTGTCAAGAAATATTTGATATACTACATAACTACAATATAAAAAAATGTTACTATGGTCACTTACATGGTCGTAAAATTACAAAGTATGCTTTTAATGGTGACTATGAAGATATTAAACTAAAGTTAATATCAAGTGACAGTGTAGCATTTACCCCCGTGCTAATTGCAAAATAATTTGATAAAAACTATGGAAATTATCAAAAGCATATGTTATAATTGTCTAGTTATTTAGTCATAAACAGGAGGAAATATACAATGAGTCTTAATAATTCAACAAAAACTAAAGAAAACACATATGAAGTAGAAGTATCTGTTGATGCTGAAACTTTTGCAAAAGCTTGTAATAAAGCATACAAGAAGCAGGTTAAGAACATCAATGTTCCTGGCTTTAGAAAAGGTAAAGCTCCTAAGCATATGATCGAAAAGATGTATGGCGAAGGTGTATTCTTTGAAGATGCAATGCAGGATTGTTACCCAGAAGCTCTTGATGCAGCTGCTAAGGAAGCAGAACTAAATGTTATTGCAGTTGAATCCCTTGAAGCTATGGATGCTTCAGAAAAAGATGGCTTTACTTTCAAGGCTACAGTAATCACATACCCTGAAATTGACATTAACGATTACAAGGGTATCACAGTTAAGAAGAAGTCAACAAGAGTTACAAAGAAACTTATTGATGAAGAAATCGAAAAAGTTCGTGACAGAAATAGCCGTATGGTAACTGTTGAAGACGGTGCTGTTGAAAATGGCGATATGGTTGTTATCGACTTTGAAGGTATGAAGGACGGCGTTCCATTTGAAGGTGGTAAGGCTGAAAACTACAACCTAGCAATTGGTTCAGGCAACTTTATCCCAGGTTTTGAAGAACAGATTGTTGGTCACAAGACAGGTGAAGAATTCACTATCACAGTTAAGTTCCCTGAAGATTATCAGGCTGAAGAACTAAAGGGTGCAGATGCTGAATTCAAGATTAACCTACACGAAATCAAGAGAAAAGAACTTCCAGAACTTGACGATGAATTTGTTAAGGATGTAAGTGAAAAGGAAACTCTTGACGAATATAAGGAAGAAGTTAAGGAAACTGTTAAGAAACGTCTAGAAGATGAACAGAAGAAGGATATCGAAGATCAGGTTATCACAAAGCTATGTGATGCTGTTGAAGGTGAAATCCCTGAACAGATGTATGATAATGCAGTTAACGAAATGATTCAGGAATTCGATATGCGTCTAAGAAGCCAGGGTATGGACTTTAACACATATATGAAGTATATGGGTGCAACTCCTGACACTATTAAGGAAATGTACAGACCTGACGCTGAAAAGAGAGTTAAGCTAAGACTTGCTCTTGAAAAGATTGCTGAAAAGGAAGCTATCGAAGTAACAGAAGCTGACCTAGATGCAGAATACACAAGACTAGCTGATCAGTACAATATGAAGGTTGAAGATGTTAAGAAAGCAATCAACGATGAAGCACTATCAGCTGACCTAAAGACTCAGAAGGCTATGGACCTTGCAGTAAACAGTGTTAAGGCTGAAAGCAAGAAGGCTGCTGAAGATAAAAAAGAAGACTAATTGAATAAATTTGGTCTATCTAACCTATTATTATAATTGAAAGGATTGATTAGAATGGCATTAGTACCATATGTCGTTGAACAAACAAATAGAGGCGAACGCTCCTATGATATTTTTTCAAGACTTTTAAACGATAGAATTATTATGTTAACAGAAGAGGTAAACAACCAGACTGCAAGTTTGGTTGTAGCCCAACTTCTATACCTAGAAGGACAGGATCCAACAAAGGATATTAGCTTATATATTAATAGTCCCGGTGGTTCTGTTACTGACGGTATGTCAATTTACGATACAATGAATTACATTAAGTGTGATGTATCAACAATTTGTATGGGTATGGCTGCATCAATGGGTGCTTTCCTACTATCAGCAGGTGCAAAGGGCAAGAGATATGCTCTACCTAACAGTGATATTATGATTCACCAGCCAAGTGGTGGCGCTCAGGGTCAGGCAACTGATATGCTTATTCATACTCAGCACATTATCGACACAAAGAAGAAGTTAAACGAAATTCTTGCTGCCAATACTGGTCAACCATATGATGTAATTGCAAAGGATACTGAAAGAGATAACTTTATGACTGCTCAAGAAGCACTTGAATATGGTCTAATTGACAAGGTTATCACAAACAGATAAAAGGGGAATTAGTTAATGCCAAAGGACGAAAAAGAAATTTACTGTTCTTTCTGTGGTAAACCACAAGATATGGTTGGTAGAATAATATCTGGCAATGGTGTATATATTTGCGACCAATGTGTTGATTTGTGTATGCAAATATTAGAAGATGGTCTTGAACCTGTTAAAAACCAAAAGAAAGATATTGAAATTCCACAGCTTCTTAAACCACAGGAAATTAAGGATGTGCTAGATCAGTATGTTATTGGTCAAGATAGAGCAAAGGTTACTTTGAGTGTAGCAGTTTATAACCATTACAAGAGAGTATTTTCCCTTGATGATGATGTAGAATTTGCTAAGAGTAATGTGCTTTTACTTGGTCCAACCGGTGTGGGAAAAACACTTCTTGCACAAACCTTAGCAAAAACACTTGATGTTCCTTTTGCTATTGCTGATGCAACCACATTAACAGAAGCCGGATATGTTGGTGAAGATGTTGAGAACATTCTTCTAAAACTTATTCAAGCTGCTGATTACGATATAGAAAAGGCTGAGCGTGGCATTATCTATATTGATGAAATTGATAAGATTTCTCGTAAGTCTGAAAATCCATCAATCACCAGAGATGTTAGTGGTGAAGGTGTTCAGCAGGCTTTACTTAAAATTATTGAAGGCACTGTTTCTAATGTTCCACCTCAGGGTGGCAGAAAGCATCCTCAACAGGAATTTATACAGATAAATACTAAGAACATTTTATTTATTTGTGGTGGTGCTTTTGAGGGACTGGAAAAAATTGTTGAGAAGAGAATGAACTCCTCAGTACTTGGCTTTGGTGGCACAATTAGAAGCCGTAAAGAACTTGACAGTACAGATTGGATGAAAGATGTTGTAGCTCATGACCTTGTTAAGTTTGGTATTATTCCTGAACTTGTTGGTCGTATTCCTGTTATTACATCACTTTCAGGTCTTGACGAAAATGCCCTAGTCAGAATTTTAACTGAACCTAAGAATTCAATTGTCAACCAGTACAAGAAGCTGTTTGAACTGGATGATGTTGATCTTGAATTTACTGATGATGCTCTACTTGCAGTAGCTAAGATTGCTAAGGAGCAAAATACCGGTGCAAGAGGTTTGCGTGGTATTCTTGAAAATGTTCTTACTGATTTGATGTTTACAACTCCATCTGACGAAACAATCAAGAAGATTGTTATTAACGCTGATGTTGTAAACGGTAAGGCTAAACCAAAGATTACAGGACGCAGAACTAAGAAAAAGCAACCAATAATTATGGATGAAGAATCCAATCCGACAGCTTAAATAAACATACGAAATAGCTGTACTCTTTGGGTACAGCTATTTTTGAATTGAGTGATTATATGAACGATACACCTAATATTGTTGAATTACCGGTTCTACCACTAAAGGGATTAGTTGTATTTCCGGATATGATTTTACATTTTGATGTAGGTCGAAAGCGTAGTAAAGCTGCCGTAGAAGCTGCTATGCTTAATAACCAAGAAATTTTTGTAACCACACAAAAGCTAACTTCTGTGAATAGACCAAAACTTGATGATGTTTACAAAGTTGGTGTTATTTGCAACATTACCCAAATAGTAAACCAACAAGAAGATATTATCAGAGTTACTATTCAAGGTAAATATCGTGGTATTTTAAAAGAGATTACAACAGATACAAATTGCTTATTTGCTAAAGTAGAAGAAGTTCCTAGAAGTGAAATTACCGACAGTGAAAAAGGTGATGCTTTAGTAAGAGCAGCAAAAAATGTATTTGAACAATATATATCTATTACACCTAGTTTTTCAACTGATTATCTTTATAAACTAAGTCTTTGTAAAGATGCCTCTGAAATTGCTGATTATATAGCTAGTAATATTATTACCGACTATACAAATAAACAGACAATTCTAAATATCTTTGATATTGAAGCAAGGCTGGAAGCCTTAATTGAATTACTGTTGGAAGAAATCAATGTTATTGAAATTGAAAATGACATTGTAGAAAAAGCCAGACAGAATATAGAAAAAAACCAAAGAGATTATTTTCTAAGGGAACAGTTAGCAGTAATTCAAGAAGAACTTGGTGAACAGGACAATCCTGAATCTGAATCTGAAGAATATAAAAAGAAAATTTTAGATTTACACCTTGATGAAGAAATTGAAAAGACCTTATTAAAAGAATGTGCTAAACTTCAGAAAATGGGTTATTCAAATCAAGAAGCTACTGTTATTCGTACATATCTTGATACTTGTCTTGATTTGCCATGGAATAAGTTTACAACTGATAAACTTGAAATACATAAAGTAAGAAAGTCTTTAGATAAAGAACATTATGGTTTAAATAAGGTTAAAGATAGAATTATTGAACAACTTGCAGTTAAAATTCTTAACCGTAAGAACAATTCACAGATTATTTGTTTGGTTGGACCTCCCGGTGTTGGTAAAACTTCTATTGCACAGTCTATTGCTAAAGCTATTGGCAAGAATAGTGCAAGAATTGCCCTTGGTGGTATTCATGATGAAGCAGAAATCAGAGGTCATAGAAAGACATATATAGGTTCTATGCCGGGTAGAATTATCAATGCAATGAGAAGTGCAAAGAGTATGAATCCTTTGATTATTCTTGATGAAGTTGATAAGCTTGGACAAGACTACAAAGGCGACCCAACATCAGCTTTACTTGAAGTTCTTGACAGTGAACAGAACAGTACATTTGTTGACCATTACTTAGAAATTCCTTTTGATTTATCAAATGTAATGTTTATCACAACTGCAAATGACTTGTCACTTATCCCTGCACCATTAAGGGATAGAATGGATATTATTGAACTTCCATCTTATACAAGAGAAGAAAAGCTGAATATAGCTAAAAAGCATTTAATTAAGAAACAACTTGAATTAAATGGCCTTGATAAAACACAATTCAAAATTTCGTCTAAGGGTATTTATTCATTAATTGATTACTATACAAGAGAAGCAGGTGTTCGTTCATTAGAAAGAACAATTGCTTCCTTAATGAGAAAATCAGCAGTTAAAATACTTATGGAAGAAGTTGACTCAGTTTCTATCACAGATAAGAATGTTCAAGAATTCTTAGGTGCTTATAAATTTACTGATGACACTAAGAGTAAACGCAATGAAGTTGGCGTTGTAAACGGATTGGCTTGGACTTCTGTTGGTGGTACATTGTTACCTATTGAAGTGGCATTAATGCCTGGTAAGGGTAATATTCAGCTAACAGGTTCATTAGGTGAAGTAATGCAAGAATCAGCTAAAATTGCTATTACTTGTATCCGTACTATGAGTGAAAAGTACATAATTAATAATGATTTCTATAGAAAAAATGACATCCATCTTCATGCTCCGGAAGGTGCAGTTCCAAAAGATGGACCATCAGCCGGTGTAACAATGGCAACTGCTATTTTCTCAGCATTAACTAATATGCCTGTAAGAAGTGATGTTGCTATGACAGGTGAAATTACTTTAAGAGGTAAAGTTCTTCCAATAGGTGGACTTAGAGAGAAAAGTATGGCAGCCTATAGAAATGGTATGAAAACTGTTATCATTCCTTATGACAACATTAAAGACCTTGAAGAAGTTGATGATGTAGTTAAAGAAAAGGTTGAATTTAAACCTGTTAAACATATAACAGAGGTTTTAGAAATTGCAATTTGCAATTATAATAAATCATTTGCAAAAAGTACTGGTACATCTGTTAAAGATGGTCTAGTTAATGCAATTAGACAGTAGGAGGTAATTATGACTTTTAATAGTGCAGAATTTGAATTTGCTTGTGGTACAAGCAATCAGTTACCTCAGTCAACTAAACCAGAAGTTATTTTTTCCGGCAAAAGTAATGTTGGTAAGTCATCACTTATCAATAAACTTTGTGGTAGAAAGTCTTTGGCCAGAATTAGCTCAAAGCCAGGTAAAACTGCAACAATTAACTTTTTTGATGTTGATGATTTTCATCTTGTAGATTTACCGGGTTATGGTTATGCAAAGGTAAGTAAAGCTGAAAAACAAAGATGGGCAGAACTAATGGAAGGCTATTTTGACCAAGAAAGAGCCTTTTGCCTAGTTGTTCAGTTACTTGATATGCGACATAAACCAACTCAAGATGATATTGGTATGATTAGTTTTTTACACAATAGTGGTTTGCCATATATTGTGGTTCTTACAAAGCTGGATAAGCTAAAGAAATTAGAAGTTAATAAGAATTTAGCTATGATTGGGGAAACTCTAAAAGAGTTTGATGATATAAGATTATTTCCATTTTCAGCACAAACAGGGGAAGGTGCCGAGTCAATAATCGGTGTTATTAATGAAAGTGTTGAGGAATACTTAAAAGATTCAGAGGAGGAATAAAAATGGAGAAGAAGCCATTTATTACTTTGGAACAGGCTAAGGATATTATTAAGGACATTCCTACACCATTCCACATTTATGACGAAAAGGGTATTAGAGAAAATGCTAGAGCACTTAACAAGGCTTTTAGTTGGAACAAAGGTTATAAGGAATATTTTGCAGTAAAAGCTACTCCTAACCCATATCTAATGAAGATTTTACAAGAAGAGGGTTGTGGTATGGACTGCTCTTCTTATACAGAACTTGAACTATGTGAGGCTTGTGGTATCACAGGTAGTGACATTATGTTTAGTTCAAATGTTACACCAGTACAGGATATGAAGAAGGCTTATGAACTAGGTGCTAACATTAACCTTGATGATTTAACTCATGTTGAATTTATCAAAAAGGTTTGTGGTGTTCCAAAGACAATTTGTTGCAGATATAATCCTGGTGGTGTTTTCAAACTAGCTGATAGTGAAGAAAAAGTTCAGGTTATGGATACTCCCGGTGACTCAAAGTATGGTATGAGTGAAGAACAAATGGTTGAAGCATTTACTGAACTTAAAAAGGCCGGTGCTGAAGAATTTGGTATTCACGCATTTTTAGCATCAAATACCGTTTCAAATGAATATTATCCTGAACTAGCCGGTATTCTATTTAACCTAGCAGTTAGACTACACAAGAAAACAGGTGTACATATTAAGTTTATCAACCTTTCAGGTGGTGTTGGTGTTGATTATAAACCTGAACAGCCAAAGAACGACATTGCTATTATCGGTGAAGGTGTTAGAAAAAAATTTGAAGAAATCCTTGTTCCTGAGGGAATGGGCGATGTAGAAATCTACACAGAACTTGGAAGATATATGCTTGCACCATACGGTGCTTTGGTTGCTACTGCAATTCATGAAAAGCATATTTATAAGGAATATATTGGTCTTGATGCTTGTGCAGCAAACCTAATGCGTCCTGCAATGTATGGTTCTTATCACCATATTACTGTTCTTGGTAAAGAAAATGAACCTTGCGACCATAAGTATGATGTTACAGGTGGCCTATGCGAAAATAACGATAAATTCGCTATTGACAGAATGTTACCAAAGATTGATATGGGTGACATTATCTATATTCATGATGCCGGTGCTCATGGTTTCTCAATGGGTTACAACTACAACGGTAAGCTAAGAAGTGCAGAGGTACTACTAAAGGAAGATGGCTCACATAAATTAATTAGAAGAGCAGAAACTCCAGGTGACTACTTTGCTACTTTTGATTTTTCTGATGACTTTAAGTTACCAAAAGACTAATTTTAATTAAGCAATTTTCAGAGATTATGATTAATTTCATAATCTCTGTTTTTTTAAAGAGGTGTATTATGTTAAGACAAATACAATATTTTCATTCTGTAGTAGAGAATAATAGCTTTTCATTAGCAGCAGAAGAGTGTAACATATCACAATCAGCAATTTCTCAACAAATAAAAGCACTTGAAAATGAACTTGGTTTTAAGTTACTGGAAAGAAACAACAGAAAGTTTACACTAACACCTGCCGGTGAATATTTTTACAAGAAAACATTAATTTTAGTTAGTGACTACCGGAAGATAGTTAGCGATTCATACAACATTGCAACAAATAAAAATAACACATTAAAGATAGGGTATTTAAAAGATTATTCCACTAATGAACTACAAAATACAGTAACTGAAATGATACTGAAATATCCTAAATTATCATTGGATATTAAAAGAGAAAATCACGAACAGCTATATAAAATGCTGAAGGACAGTACTGTTGATATAGTTTTCAACGATCAAAGAAGGGCATTTTCTGATGAATATGTTAATCATAAATTAACTACAAAAAGTTGCTATATAGAAGTTGCTAAGAGTAATCCTATTTCAAAATTAAATAAAGTAACATTAAAAGAACTAAAGAATTTGCCTTGTATTCTTATATCAAGTGAAATTGACAGTGAAGCAGAAGAAACATTCTATAAACAAGATATAGGTGTTACAAGCGAAATGGTGTTTGCTAAGGATAAAGAAGATGCAAGAATAATGGTTATTAGTGGGAAAGGCTTTCTTATTACTGAAAATAATCAATATAAAGATGATAGCCTTATTACTAAAATTCCTCTATATAGAGATAATGAAGTGATTAAAAGAAACTATTGTACTTTTTGGAAAAAGGAAAATAGTAATATTTATATTGAAGAATTTGTGAAAATACTAGAAAAACAACTCAATAAATGATTTATAAGAAATACTTATGTGACAAATTTAATTTCATATAAGTATTTCTTATTATTCTATATAAATTATCAAATTGATTTTTCTTATAAATAAATTTATACTTAGAGTATAGAAATGAATTATTTATGAAGGTCTATTATGAAAGAAATGAGGTGATTTTTACAAGAATATGTTTGCTAAATGTCCTGCAGGTCGTCCGGGTACTGCTGAAGAAGTAGCAAATGTAGCTGAATTACTTACGAGAGTGATAAAGGTGTTTTCATTACAGGTACAGACTTTATGTGTGATGGTGGTGCTACTGCCAGTTATCACTATGGCTCATTAAAACCTTAATTTCTTAATAATCTTATTACCGACTACAGAAAAGTAGTCGGTATTTTTATATTTGTACAAAATTAATTATATTATAGTGAATGTTTAGTGAAAATTATGTGTACAAACCTTGATTTACTTGACTTTTATACAAATTAGTGTTATACTTCTTAATAGTTCGTTACCGAACTAAGAGGTATTATATGGAAGCAAATGAACTGTTGTCTGTTGCTAGACAGATTAAAAAATTAATTAATAAAAAAATGGAACCGGTTTTAGCCGATTGTGAATTAAAACCTATTGAGGTTGATATATTGGTGTTCTTATATAATCACCCATATGTGGATACTTCAAAGGAAATAATGAAGATATTTCATTTATCCAAAGCTCATATTTCTCATTCTTTGGATAACCTAAGAGAGAATGGTTATATTCGTCTTGCTGAGGACAGCAAAGACCACAGAATAATGCATATTATTATTGAAAAAAGAGCAATGGATATAATAGATAAAGTTGATAAAGTGTATTGTAATTGTAAAAATGTAATTCAAAAGGAAATCACAAAAGATGAAATTTCTGTACTTAAATCTATAATACACAAAATTAATGACAATGTAGAAAAGGAACTTAACTCATAGTTCTTTATACGAAGGGAGTTATTTATGTATAAGCTACTTAATTATGCAAAAAGCAACGTTGATTTGTGTGTTACTCATGACTCAATCAACAAAGGTTTATATGCAGAGTATGGTGTAAAAAAAGGCTTAAGAGATGAAAACGGTCAAGGTGTTTTAACAGGACTTACAAATATATCTCAAATTACTGCCTTTAAATTTATTGATGGAGTAAAGACACCTTGTGATGGTGAACTTCTTTATCGTGGATATAATGTTCAAGATATTGTAAATGGCTCAACAGGTAAGAAGTTTATTTTTGAAGAGGGTGCATATCTTCTATTATTTGGTGAACTTCCAACAGAAAGTCAGTTAAGCAAATTCAAAATTGCTCTTTCTGACGGTATGGAATTACCAACTAATTTTACTCGTGATGTAATTATGAAAGCTCCTACTGCTGACATTATGAACTCAATGACTAGAAGTATTCTTACTTTAGCATCATATGATAAAGATAAGGACAACCTTGAACTTTCTAATGTATTAAGACAATGTATGATGCTTATTAGTACATTCCCAATGATGGCAGCATATGCGTATCACGCATATAACCACTACGAAAATAACGGTAGTATGTATATTCATAGACCTGATCCTGAACTTTCTATTGCTGAGAACTTTCTTCGTATGATTAGACCGGATCAAAAATATACAGAACTTGAAGCAAGAGTTCTTGATATTGCTTTACTACTTCATATGGAACATGGTGGTGGTAATAACTCAACCTTTACAACAAGAGTTGTTACTTCTTCAGGTTCAGATACATATTCAGCTATTGCTGCTGCTATGTCATCACTAAAAGGTAAGAAGCATGGTGGTGCTAACATTATGGTTATGAATATGATTGATGATATTCGTCATCATGTATCTGATTTCTATGATGAAGATGAAATTGAAAATTATCTAAAAAAGATTCTTAATAAAGAAACATTTGATAAGCAAGGTCTTATCTATGGTATGGGTCATGCAGTTTATTCATTATCTGACCCAAGAGAAAAAGTATTTAAGAAATTTGTTGAACAACTTGCAGAAGAAAAGCATCGCAATGATGATATGACTTTATATAACAACATTGAAAAACTAGCACCAAAGGTTATTTCTGAAAAGAGAAAGATTTACAAAGGTGTTAGTCCTAATGTTGACTTCTACAGTGGCTTTGTTTACGATATGCTGGGTATCCCTAAGGAACTATACACACCGTTGTTTGCAATTGCAAGAATAGTTGGTTGGAGTGCTCACCGTATTGAGGAACTTGTAACTACTGATAAGATTATCAGACCTGCATACAAGAGCCTTGTAACAAATAAAGATTATGTAAAAAGAGAGGACAGATGTAATTGAGTAGTATCCAAGAAGATTTCTTTCTAAGAAGTATTAATATTGACAATATATTCAAAACTTTTGAAAAAGCTGATTATCTATTTTTATATAGCATAAAGCATTGTATGGAAAATTCAGAAATTGAAGATGGTGTTTATCTTTCAGATTTAGCTGAATATATGCATATGTCTATTACTGACATTTCCAAAGCAGTAAAAAAGCTTCAGCAAAAAGGTTATGTAGAATGGCATACCGATGATAAAAAAGAAAGAACATATATCACTCCTACAACTAAGGCAGTTTCTGAGATGCATGGCCAGAAAGAAAGTTTAGTAAGTGCTTATAGCAAGATTATCGCTAATATTGATGGAGAAGATTTAAAAACTACTATTGATACACTTGCTAAAATTAGAAAAATTTTAGGTGAATAAATAATTAAAGGTCTGTAGAAATACAGACCTTTCAGCATGTCGAAAAAGTCCAGCGAAAGCTGGGCTTTATATATGTAAAAAAGTATTCGATGACTGCAGAGTTCTTTCATTAAGAAGGGTTTTGTTATGTAATCATCTGCACCTAAACCAAGACCAATAATTTTGTCTTAATCTCTTCATCTTTAGCAGTAAGAAAGATAACAGGAATATCAGATGATTTACGAATTTCTTTCATAAAGTCAAAACCGTCACCATCAGGTAACATAACTAGAATCATAATATTAGGTGTTATTTCTTTAACTGCTTTTCAGCAGTAGTAATGTTATTTGCAGAAAATATATTTTCATAGCCTTCTTTTCTTAAAGCAGGCTCAATCATATTAATAATTTCTTGTTTATCATCAAGTAAAAATATTTTTGCATCATTCATAATCATTATCCATACTTTCTTGTAAGCAAAAATTATATTACTAAATTTTAACATATTAAGTGGACAATTTCAAATATCACTTTTATAATTGTGTTGAAAAATATAATTTAATACCAACCTATTTAATTTATTTGCGTATAAGTAAATGAAAGAAAAAGAAAATAAAGAACTTACAAAAACTACTATGGGAAAGTGAATTAAGGTAGTCTAAAAAGTAAATATACATAAGCTAAAGAGCTAATCTCAAACGAGATTAGCTCTTTTTTAGTTTTATTAATTATTAATTTTTGAAAAAGAGCGAACAAGCATAATTGGTTTTATTTATTTTTAGAAAGATGATGTGATGAAAAATGAAAGAAAACAGTTGTTATTGTTTACCTTCTGAATTGTTCAGCAAGGATTATTCTAAGTTTTCTGTAAAGTCTAAAGTGCTATTCGGTATGGTAATCACCGAAGCTGACAATGGCAAAGCAATTAGTGAACTAGCTGAACTTATTGAAGAAATGGGTTCACGCAAGATTTCTGCTATGTTTCAACAGATACATAATGAACTTAAGTTAGTTGATGAATCAAAGGAGGCATAACAATGAATTTTAATTATTTATCAGCCTCAGGCATAGATAAATTCACTTTTTATCGAATGCCAAAGATTTTGTTTGTTGATGACTACTTTTCAACTATTAGTTGTGAAGCAAAAGTTCTTTATGGTCTGTTATTAGACCGAGCAACTCTATCAAAGAGTAATAACTGGATTGATGAATTGGGCAGAGTTTATGTCTTTTATAAGCAAACCGAGGCAATGGAAATGCTCAATATTAAGAAGAATAAAGTTATTGCTATATTCAAGGAACTTGAAGATATTGGATTGCTCATTAGAAAAAAACAAGGTCAAGGTAAACCAACACGACTATATGTTCTTGATTTTTCTAATCATACTGATGAAGATGAAGAAAATAGTAAAACCAATGAAGTTGTTTCTGATGATGAAGAACAGACTTCCGATGAAAACATTAAAAAGGAAGTCAAGAGGTTGGAAAAACAAACCTCTGAATTTCAGACTTCCTCAAATGACACTAAAAAGGAAGTCAAGAGGTTGGAAAAACAAACCTCTAAATGTTTAAAAAATAAACCTCTTTCTTCTAATTATATTAATAAGACTGAGATGAATAAGACTGAGTCTATCTATCTATCCTCTAATGCAAACCAACCAACCTCTAAAAATAATGAGAATATCAACGATAGATTGATAGATAGATATAACAATGCCGTTAATAAAGTTAAAAAGCAAATTGAATACGGTTATTTAATCGAGAACTATGAAAAGTCAACAATTGATTTAATTGTATCTCTTATTGCTGATGTTTATGTTGATGATAGTTCAATATCTGTCAATGGTCGCACAATTGTAGCTGAGCAAGTAAGAACTGAATATGCAAAGTTAACGCAAGAACACATTGAATTTGTTTTAGAGTCTATTGCAAACACAAAAACAAAAATTAAGAACATTCGTACATACCTACAAAGTTGTTTGTACAATGCCTATCACACTATGAACATAGCTATTGACAATGAAATTAATTCAAGCAATTAAAAAATAACTTCTGCCCCAGTGGGGCAAAAGTTAAAAGGAGAAACAAAATGATTATATTAACACAAAACGGAGAAATCGTTAATTTTGATAACATTACTTCTATCACAACTTTTTCAGGTGTAATTGAAGATGAAGAAGTATTTTGTCTATTAGCATTAAGCCCCGATATTAGTTATGACGATGATAACGATAACGATATTATCAATAAGGCTATTCAACTTGGGGTTTACAGAACTATTGAGGAATGTGAAAACTCAAATCAGGAAATTATCAAGTGTATTGCAGAAAATGTCAAAATTTGTAAAATTCCTGACCAAATACCGATTGATGATGTAGTTGTTGATAATGGATGATTCAAAAAAGACTATTGATGTTGTCATTCAGGCAACTAAATTGACTGTTGATATATTTCGTAATGTTATTTACGACCTTACAACTAAAAGGAACTACGAAAGTCGAGGTAATGTAAGGCTTGGTCAGTTAATGAAGCAAGGAAAGTTGGATTCAATTGAAATTACTGACAATAACATCAAAAGTTTTTTAGATGTAGCTAAAAAATATGATGTTAGTTACGCACTAAAGCGTGACAGTTCTACTTCACCCCCTACCTATCATGTTTTCTTTACCGGTAGAGATACTGAAACTCTTAACAAGGCTTTCAAAGAGTATGTTGGGGTTATTGATAAAAAGTTGAATAAGGGTCAAAAAGAAAAATCAGTAGGCAAAGTTGTCAACCGAGAACAAATCAAGAAAAATGCAAGAACTATAAAGAAGATGGAAAAAGAAAAACAACGCAATAAGGGTGATATTGAGCGATGAATATAGATACTCATAAAGTTAAAAAAGTTATGACTATGGCAATTCCATCTGTGATTGTTTTTACCATTTGTAGTTATTTTAGTTGTAGTTATAGAACTGCAATCGGAACAGACATTCTTGATAAGTTTTCTTCATTCATTGATAATCTGTCAAATTTTAATTCATTTCAACAATTTAATATTATTGATTTTTTAATCGGTGTTGCAGGAGCTATCTTGTTTCAAGTCTTTCTTTATTTTCGTAAGAAAAATAAAAAGAAATTTTATGAAGATGAAGAATATGGTAATGCTCGTTGGGGTAATGAAAAAGATATTAAGCCATATATGAATCAGGTGTTTGAGAAAAATATTCTTCTCACAAATACTGAACGACTTAATATGGAGCGACCATCTAACCCTAAATACAATCGAAACAGAAATGTATTACTTGTTGGTACGACCGGTTCAGGTAAAACTAGGTTTTATTTCAAACCTCAGTTAATGCAGATGAATGCAAGTTATGTTCTGACAGACCCAAAAGGCAGTGTTATCAACGAATGTGGTGCTATGTTACAACGAGGAAAGCCAATATATAAAAACGGAAAATGTGTTGGTTATAAACCATACAAAATTAAGGTTTTTAACACAAATGACTTTACTAAATCAATGCACTATAACCCATTTACATATATCAGACCTGACCATCGAGAAGTTGATATAGCAATAATTGTTGAATCATTAATTGCTAACACATCAGGCAAAGGTGCTCCAGGCGATGACTTTTGGATAAAAGCCGAAAAAATGCTCTATATGTCATATATAGCCTTAATTATGACAATGTGTCCAAAGGAAGAATGGAACTTTGAAACATTAATTGAATTTATTAATGCTTCAGAATGCTCTGATGATGAAAACTTCAAAAACGCCATTGATTGGGCATTTTATTATCTCGAAAAGTGGATAAATAACGACTGGGATGAGAATGAGCAATTTGATGAGGCTACTGAAAACTATCGTCAACTTATGGATATTGAGGTTGATGAATGGAGAGCAAAGCTAGGTAGATTTGCTCTCAGACAATATGACGCATATAAGTTAGCTTCCGATAAGACTGCAAAGTCAATTCTTATCAGTTGTTCAGCTAGACTATCAGCATTTTCCATTGATGAATTGTTAGAGATAACTCAATACGATGAGTTAGAACTTGATACATATGGAGATGAATTGTCTGCTCTATTTGTTATCACACCTGATACAGATTCTACTTTTAACTTTATAGTAGCAATCTTGTTCACGCAGATTTTCAGAGTGTTAATTAATAAAGCTGACTCAAATCCTAAAAAGCATTGTCAACTTAATATTCCGGTGAGGTGTTTGATTGATGAATTTTATAATATCACACAAATACCCGAGTTTGACAAAATTATTAATGTTATTCGTAGCCGTAATATTGACGCAAGTTTAGGTTTACAAAGTGAATCTCAACTTAAAGTTTTATACAAAGATAAAGCTGAAACAATTAAAAATGGTTGTGATTCTGTGCTATTTCTTGGTGGTAGAGAAAAAACAACATTAAAAGACCTTTCAGAAGATTTAGGTTCTGAAACAATACATATGTATAACACTTCTAAAACAAAAGGTCAAAGCGAAAGTTATGGAGTCAACCACCAAAAATTAGGAAAGAAACTTAAATCTGTTGATGAACTACAGGTATTAGATAATGACTACTGTATTTTACAACTACGAGGTGTTCGTCCATTCCTATCAAAGAAATTTGATATTGAAAAACACAAGAATTATAAACTACTTTTTGACTACGATACAAAGTATTATTTCGACTTAGATAAGTTTATATCTGATGAGAAAAATCACAAAGCAACTTTGCGTACAAGTACAAAAGTAGAACAGTATGTTGCAAAGCAACAATAAAAAAGAAAGAAGGTATAAAAATGTATAAACTAACTAACAAGTCAACTCGCTCTATTAGAGCGAAAAAAGTTATTTTCATTTTGACTGCAATGTCTTGTCTATTTATTTTAGGTTGTATGTCAGCTTCAGCACTTAATACTAATGTTGGTGCTATCAACTATTCTAATTTTATTTCCAAAACTGAAACCGTTCTAAAAACTTTACTTATTCTAATTGGTGCAGGTCTAGCTTTATGGGGCGTTGTTAATCTTATTGAAGGTTATGGTAATGACAACCCAGGTGCTAAATCTCAAGGTATTAAACAGACTATGGGTGGCATTGGCATTATACTTATTGGCGTAATTCTAGTACCAGTTCTAGGAAATCTAATGACAAGTGCTATGAGTAACTAATTAATTTGCTCTCTTCATTAAGAAAGAAGGTGATTACGAATGGGTATGATTGACGACGCAGTTACTGCCATTTCTGATTGGTTTAAAGACCTTTTAGCAGGTGGTATTACATCATCTCTTAATACGGCTAACAGTATGTTAGGCTCAACTCTTAATGGTCATAATGGTAAAGGTATTAATGGTATTTTCGCACAATATCTTGGCAACCCAGTTGACTTTACTGGTGGTGGTACTTCAGCCGTATGGACTACCATCAAGACACTAACTAACAATGTTATCGTTCCAATTGGTGGCTTTATTTTATGCGTAATTGTGCTTGTTGAATTTATAAATATGATTGTCAATAGTAATAACTTTCGTGATTTTGATAGTAGTGTATTCATACGGTGGATACTAAAAACTTTGTGTGGAATTATTTTAGTAGCTAATGTTTTTTACATAGCTACCGGATTATTTAGTCTTGGTACTCAGTCGGTAACACAAGGGTTAAACACCTTATTCCCCACTGACGGAGGAGGAATAGTTCCTGATGATTTGGTTAATAGTTCAACATTTCATGATACACTTGTTCGACAGAGTGTCGGAACTTTAATCGTTACCTTACTTCAAGCATTTATCTTGATTATTGTAACTTTTATTCTTCTAGCATCTATCATTATCGTATTGGCTAACAGAATAATTGAAGTATTTATGTATTTATCTATTTCACCAATTCCAATGGCAACAATGATGGGTTCAGGTTGGAATGACATAGGTAAAAACTGGTTCAAGAATATTCTAGCTTTAGCATTTCAAGGTTTCTTTATAATCGTAGCCTTGGGAATTTTCCGTACACTATTTAACAATGCCCTTGTAAGTATGGTTAATAGCAATAGTTCTAGTGTATCTATGACGATGGCAACATTACTCGGTTTTTCTATTGCTCTTATCTTTACAATGTTTAGAACTAGTAGCATATCAAAATCAGTATTTTCAGCACACTAATATAACTTATGCCCCACTGGGGCATAAGTGAAAAGGAGGAGATTATTATTGGCAAAAAGTAATGCTAATTATGTAAAAATTCCAAAAGACATTTCATTGATTAAACAGAAATTCCTGTTTGGCTTAACTAAAAGACAAGTTATTTGTTTTGGAATTGGTTTGGCAATGGGACTCCCTGCATTTTTTATAGTTAAGTCACTTGTATCTGATTTAACTATATCGGTATTGGCTATGGGTATATTTTCTGCACCTGGTATAGCTTGTGGTGTCTATTCAAAAAATGGACAACATTTTGAAGATAGAGTTAAATTGATGGTTCATTATTTTAAGTTACCACGAATTAGAACTTATCAAACGGAAAATGTTTATGAAGCTATTGAACGAAACTATGAATACGAAAAGTGCAAAAAACTGTTGAGAAAAGCAGGTATTAATTATGTAGAAAAAGAGGTGGATAGGTCTTGGCGACAAAAATTCAGCTTACTAAAGAAGAAGTAAAAGCAATTAAGCAAAGAATGAACAAACTGAAAAAAGCTAACAACAATAATAAGAGTTCAACGCAAAATGCTTTGCCCTTTTTAGCAATTTTCCCTGACGGCACTTGTCAAATCACAAAAAATAAGTTTTCTCAAACAATTGAATTTAATGATTGCAATTATGAGTTAGCTACATATGAAGATAAAGATAATATTTTTTCGGATTGGTGTGACATTCACAATTATTTTGATGACCAAATACAATTTCAATTTTCTTATGAAAATCAAATTGTAGACAAAAAAGATTTAATTGAAGAAATCAAAATACCTGAAAAAGATGATGACTTTAATGGGCTAAGAAAAGAATACAGTGATTTGAGAGTTAGCCATCTGATTGGTGATAACAATGGCAAAGATATAAAAAAGTATCTTACATACAGTTGTCAAGCAAAAAATCTAGCTAAAGCTAGAACAATTCTTAATAAGATTCAGGAAGAATTAATTAAGTTATTTGTTCAGCTAAAAGTGGATGCACATTTACTTGATGGTAAAGAAAGACTAGAGGCTTTATATCATTCCCTCAATCCTTATGACAAAAGCAAGTTTGTTTTCGACTGGAATTTGAAAACAAAGAGTGGATGTTCCGTTAAAGACTTTATAGCTCCTATTAGCTTAAAATTTCGCAAAAATGATTTTGAAATTAATAATTGTTATGGTTCTTGTCAAACAATTGACTTACTTGCTAGTGAACTTTCTGACAGAGTTCTTATGGACTATCTAAAAGATTTTGATGGATTAGTTTCAATTAATATTCATATCAGTCCAATTGACCAAGTTAAAGCACTTAAGTTAATTAAAACAAAATTAACTGATGTTGAAAAGATGAAGATTGACGAACAGAAAAAAGCTACAAGAAGTGGTTATGACTCTGATATTCTCCCTCCAAACATCAAGTTATATCTTGAAGAACTTAATGAAATGCTTGAGGACTTAAACGCTAAAAATGAGAGATTATTTAATGTAACTATTACAATTCGTAATTACTCACAAACGAAAAAAGAATTTGCTTTAAGTTGTGAAAACTTAAAAAGAATTACACAAAAGAATAGTTGTAAGTTAATTCCTCTCGATTATCTTCAAGAACAAGCTTTTGGCTCAAGTCTTATTCTAGGTCATAATACAGTTCCGGTTGTTAGAACACTACAAACATCAGCAACGGCTGTTTTCATTCCTTTTGCAACTCAAGAGTTATTCCATTTAGGTGGTCAATACTATGGTATTAATCCCATAAGTGAAAATATGATATTAGGTAATCGTAAAAAGTTAAGTAACCCAAATGGTTTGTTCTTAGGACCTCCAGGTACCGGTAAATCTTTTATGGTTAAGTTTGAGATGACTGGCGTATTTCTTACAACTGATGATGACATTATAATTATTGACCCTGAAGGCGAATATTATCCGTTAGTTAATTACTTTGACGGACAAGTAGTAAAAATATCATCTAACTCTAGTAATAACCAATATCTTAACCCTATGGATGTGCCACTTTATTACGATAATGATGATAACCCTATTGCTGACCAATCAGACTTTATAGTTTCACTATGTGAAATCATTGTTTCTGACCGTACCGGTTTAACATCTGAAGAAAAGACGGCTATTGATAAGTGTGTTAGAAGAATTTACAACAAATTCTATGATGATAATCCAACACTTGATAAAATGCCTATTCTTCAGGATTTATTAGATGAATTACGAAAACCTGATGTAATTGAAATTGCAAGTAGAGTAGCAAACTCTCTTGAAATGTATGTAAGTGGTTCACAAAACTTATTTAATCATCAAACAAACATTGATATTAATAATCGTCTTGTTTGTTTTGATATTCGTAATTTAGGTACACAACTTAAGAAAGTTGCTATGTTGATTATTCAAAATCAGGTATGGAATAGAGTTTCCACTAACCGTAATCAGCTTAAAAGCACTTGGTTTTATATTGATGAATTCCATTTGTTATTAAGAGATAGGCAAACGGCTGAATATTCCGTAGAAATATGGAAACGATTTCGTAAATGGGGTGGTATTCCTAGTGGTATCACACAGAATATTAAGGACTTATTAGCCTCACCTGAAATTGAAAACATCTTTGAAAACTCTGACTTCGTATTTATGACGAGTCAGGCAAGTGGTGACAGAGATATTTTGCAATATAAATTGCAACTTTCAGACGCACAAGTTCAGCACATCAAAAATAACAGTATTGGTCGAGGACTTTTAAAGTTTGGTAATACTGTATTACCATACGAGAACATTGTTCCTGAAAACACATTGTTATTCAAACTATTAAATACTGACCCTGATAAGAAAGAAAAAACCTCTGTTGAGGAGTGATGAGCATTGAGAAGTCGCATTCCTAAATTTAAAAATGCTACCAAAATTGCAAAATTACCTTTTAAAGTTGTTGGTAATTCTATTACCGGTAAAGAATTTCATGTAAGAGCTGAAAGAATACAAAATGAGAGTGGTAAATTCCGTACTCACTATTCTGTTGAACGAACCACTGCACCATTATACAAGCCACCTGGACTTATACATCATGCAGTAGATTTTAGCAGACGATTTGAAGGTGACTTTAAGAGATATTCCGTTACTGACAGACTTAACAATTTAACACCTATTACAAAAGGTGAACGGTTAGTTGTCAATTCAGCTAAGGCAGTAAATGAAACTCGAAAACTTGCTACTACCGGTTTAACTAAAGTAGCTTTAGTATCTGAAACTACTGGATTAGCCGTTGCAGGACATTACTATCGTAAGTTCTCAGGTAGATTAAATAACGAATTTGATTCATTAGATACCGGTAAAATTGTTGCGAAGTCTGTATCAGCTCTCAAAAGTTTTAATAATGTAAGGCGAACTGTTTACACTCACAATGTTAAGAAGTCTTATTTTCATCAAAAAACAAGTGCGTTACTTACCGACAAAAACAGAAAAAACGCACTAAAAAATGACTATAAGACTTCTAAACAAGCTAACAAGCTAAAGTTAAAGCAACGAAAATCACAACTTAGAGAAATACATAGAGTATATAGCTCTAATTCAGTGACTAAGCCTTCAAACACCATTAATAAAACTGTTAAGCCAAATAAGCCAACTCTTGAAAGGGTTAAACAAAGAAAAAGAATAGCAACTAAACTTAATCAGCCTATAACAGATTTAAAAATTAAAAAGAAACTGTTAAAAAATCAGAAAAAAATAGTGAGGTTTACTCGCAGAGAAAAACTACATTATTTAACAATTCCTTTATCTGTTAAGGCTATTAGGTCAGTAACAATAACGCATCCAACATCTTTTATTGTTAATAAGTCATCACAATACGCTCATGATAATGACTTTATCCACGGTATCAGTGCTATTAGAAATTCAACTCAAACAATTAAAAGTGCTGTTAAACAGAATAGTTTTCGTCGATACAGTCGAATTCAAAAGAAAAATGAGGCTAGACGACAAAAAATACATAAAAAAGAGAACAAACTTCAAGCTAGAAATAGCAAATTACTGAAAGAAAAGCCAAAGTCTAAAAGAAAAAAGCAAAAGAAGAAAAAGCAACAAGAAAAACTTCAGGATAAAATCAAGAAGGCACTATCTAAAGTTAAAGAAGTATCAATTGACTTTGTTAAATTTATCTTCAAGTTTTTTGGTGTTATAGCTATTCCTTTGTTTATTTTCTTTGCTATTTTTGCAATTTTATTTCTATCACTTAATTCTACTGTTTCTAACAATACCTACGTTCTTGGCACTTATAACTGTGACGATGACACAATAGCAAAATGTATATCACGATACACTTCAAAAGCAAATGATTTTAATAACAATTTAATTAAAGTACAAAATGCTTACACTTGGAGAGTTGGATTGAGAAATGGTTTTAATATCAATATTAATAATTATGACGATACACCAAAAAAGTTTATATTTGGTCGCAGTAGTGAGTTTAATTATGACCCAGTTTATGACTTTGACCCATACAAATTCATTGCTTTTATGTGTGCATATAATTATGATTTTTCACAGTCAAATGATGATATTGAAAATTGGTCTTATGACAACGATTTAGATGATGATGTTATAGATAAGTTATTTGACAATGAATACGAATTTAAACATAGATATTATAATTCATCAGCATGGGTATCTTTAGATAAATTTAAAGTATATCCATCATCCAATCAATTTAGTTGTGTTGATGAAACTGGTGTGACTACCGTTAATGGTAAAAAATATGGTTATGTTAAATTCGGTCAGTATAACGATAGTGTTCCATCACAATTACAAGAATTTACTAGTGATGGTTCTATTCATTTTGACCTTACAACTGGAGAAATAAAAAATAAATTTGATGGTTACAAAAAAACCGGTTTTTATATTCAAAATGTAAACAAGCAATTCACACTAGGGTCTAGCACTATCGAGCCTTTTTATTATAGATACTATGACAAACAAAAACGAGAATATTTTTATGGATTTGAGTATAAAGGACAACTATATCATAAAACACAACTTGTAGTCGATGGTAGAAACTTTGACTATGCCGTAGCTAAAGAGGATACAAAAATCTTAAATCCTGAACTAAAAAAGTATCAGTTAATTAGGTATTATCAAGCTGAAAAATACGAATATCAATGTAAACTTTACACAAATGTTCATAGAAAAATGACCTTTGAAAATACAATTAAAAAACTACTTAAAAATAAAGGTCATTATGAAGAACGATTACAGTTTTACAATACTTTATTAGGTATTGGAACCAATGATAATACTTATGGTTATGGAAATCATCAAATGATTAAAAATGCTCTAAATTCTAATTTTAATTCTTTAGTTCAGAATGGCAAAATCTATAACAATTATGGTTATGATGTTCAGTCATGGGGCAAAATTCATTGTTCACTAGAATATCATAACGGTATTGATATAGAGGCAAATACCAATGCACCGGTTAAAGCTATGGTATCAGGAACAATTAAGAAAATTGACACTAGTGACCATACTATAAAACTTGTTACGGATAAAGAGTTGGACTACTGGTACGATGACCACAACAAAGTCGAAACGACGATTTATTACACCAACATCAAAGCTACAGTACACGAAGGTGACACTGTTAAAGCAGGTCAAGTTATTGGTAAGGTTGATAACTACAAGCATTGTTATGACAACATAGATAATACAAATGCAAATAAGACTTATCTACATATATCAGTTGAATTAGATGGTGGATGGTTTAGTTCTGACTATAATGTTGACCCTCAATTCTTAATTTACAGAGATTAGATTAATAATGTAGGAGATTTTATGACAGATACACGATTAGCGAGAATTGAAAATTTACAAAAAAAGGCTGAAGTTTTTGATAATAAAATCAAAAATTTGCAGTTACAAAAAAGAAAAGTTGATAAGGAAATTAAGGAGTTAGAACAACAGTTATATATGACTATCATTAATGATAATCACTACACTGTTCCAACACTTAAAGATGATTTACAACTTATCAAAATTCTTAAAGATAACAATATTACTACTCAGCAAGATGTTCTTGATATGTTGAGTATTGTAGGAGGTAATGATGATGAAAACTAAAAAAATTATATCAATTATTGCAGTAATATGTATGCTATTTTCTTTTACTGTTGTTTCCGTTGGAGCTGAAACAAAATCTTCAACTGTTTCAGTTGACAGTAGTAACAGTACAGATACTACTGATAGTGATAGTAACACTACCGATTATGGTTGGTCACAGAATACAACCGGTAATTCCGAAATGATTGCTGACCAAAAAGTAATCTTAGACAATGGCGAATATGAATTTATTGCAGTCACAACTAGAGATAAAGATGTTTTCTATATTATCGTTGATAAAACAAAAGCTGAAGATAATGTTTATTTTTTGAATGAAGTTGATACTGCTGATATTCAGAAGTTGATTAGCAAAAGTTCTGATGATGATAATTCAGATAATAGTTCAAATAAAACAACCACTTCAACTGATAACAGTAATGACGATGATAGTAATACCGACACTTCAACTCCGAGTGAAAGCAACAATAGTTCATCATCAAATGATGATACTAATTTAATTCTTATTCTAGTAGTTGGTGTTGTCATTCTTGGTGCAGGTTTCTTCGTATTCATAAAAATGAAGAAGAAAAACAACAACAACACAAGTTCTGATAGTGACTTTGACTTTATTGAAGATGAAGAAATCAACGAAGATGAGGACGAGAAAAAATAATGTTATCAGAACAAGATAGCAATGTATTGAAAGAAATAGCCGATATGCTTGATATAAGCATATCGGTTCTTGAACATTATCCTACTGACTTGCAACAATTACTTATAACTACATTTCTACATAGTAAAACTGTTGAGTCAGCAAAGGAACGATTAAAAACAGTTATTGATTTATCAATGCCGGAAAAAGAGTCACCAAAGAATGAAGTGAAAAGTAAATCATTGGTTAAGAATAAAGATTATTTGTTGACGAGGCAGACTATTATCAATAACGCAAAAATAATCAAAACACGAAAATGATTTTTAGAATGAAAGAGGTAAAATATGCATGATTTAGATAATGATAAGAGTAAAGAAATTAACATTACCATTGATGAAAGCCTTGTATTTAGCGACAAAGCAGGAATGATAAAGACAAGAGTGCCTGGTACTTATGGTGAGAATATTCGATTTTTAATGGTTGGTCAAAGTGATGTTGAGTATATCAATAATGATAAAACAATACTTACATCACTTAAAGCTGATAAGACTTACAATCTTTTTGATTCTGATAATAAGATTGCAGAAAAAATCTCTGGTCAAAAATTATTTGATGGTCACTATGACCCAGTTAATCTTAATAATGAGGAAGTGGAATTAGTTGAAGATAATTCTACATTGCAGAATAATGAACAAAAAAAGAACGATGAAGAAAAGACAAATGAAGTAGTTGAAAAATCTGTTGCAAATGAGGAAAAAGCACAAAGCAAAACTGATGAAGTTCAAAGAGATAGTTCAACTATTGAAGAACAAGTTGAAAGTACAGTTCAGAAAAAGTCTGAATTAGCTAGTCGTGAACAACTAGTAAGGAATTCTATACTAGCTAAAGCTTATGACCGTAATTCAATGAAGATTGCTGAATGTTCGGATAAGATTGATTTGCTAAACGCAAAAAATCAACAATCTAAAGAAAAAATTGCAAGGTCACAAGCTATTGTGGACAAGTACAAAGAACTTGTTGAAAGTGGCACAAACAAGTCCCTTCCTACACCGGTTGTTGCTTTTATTAAACTTGTTTCTGATTATCATAAAAATGCTATTGATAGTCAAAAACAAAAAATCACTTCACGAAATATCAAGATACAACAATTAGGTAATGAAATTGATAAGAGCAAAGCTCGTATTGAAGGTATCCTTAAAGCCGACACATTCATTTCTAATATGAGAACACCTGAAGGTCGAAAGGATAATTTCATCCATGGACTTGAAGCACTTCAAAAATACGCTTATAAGCGTAATGAAAACAAAATTGAGAGAAGTGTTCAACAACTTCAGCAAATGAATAATGCTTATGAACACACTACTTCAGCTGTTGAAAAGTTGCGATTATCTAAAGATATTCCAAGTCAAAGAGATAAGATTGATAACTTTCTTAAACAAAGAAAGAATTTAACTAAGTCTTTATCTAGCATTGATAAGCTAAAGACTTTTGATAATAAGGCTATTTCTCAAGTTATTAATAAGTCATACAAAGACTTAAGCAACAATGAAATTCTTAATGATAACCCTACTTACAAGGTTACAGTTGTTTGCAAGAATAACATTGAACAGACCGAAAAAGTTGCAAAAATTGAAAAAGAAAATTATCTTAAAAACGCAGAAATTAATGTTGAAGGTAACTACGATATGATTGATGGAATGATTAATAATCTTCCACCACAAAAGGATAATGCTGAAAAAGAGGATAAGGCATTTAAAGTAAAGCCACAAATTTTATCACGAAAAGAAATCGTTTCTGTTGGCAAAAAGCAAAAGGAAATGCAACAGAAAAACAAGGAAAAGACACAAGAAAGAACGCCTGAACGATAACTAATAATAACTTCTGCCCCAGTGGGGCAGAAGTTACAAGGAGTGATAAAATGATTGAACTTTATGGCAACAAACTATGGAATGACTATACAGATAATAGTTATAAAAATGTTTTATTAGCACGAGAAGAAAACTTAGATAAAATTATTTTATCTTTAGAGTCAGCAGGACTTAATTACTGTGCATATATTTACGAAGGTGTTGCCCACATTGCTACTAATAAACGAGATTATGATAAGATTTTACGATTATCATTACCATTAGTATCTGTTCAGAATAGTAATAAGGAACACCATCCACAAGGTTTTTATTTAGGCAATATAGAATACAAGAATATTGTTAATAAAAGATATGGTAACTTTTCAAGAGATTACGCATTAAAATTAGCTCAGCGACTAGATGAGAATAATATTTCTTATTCGTGCAGAATAAAAGGTGGTCGTGCTACTATTACTGTTAGCGAAAAAGACCATAATTATTTAAGACAATTATCATCTTCCCTATCAAAACAGTTAGCTGTTTTTGATAGTCACGAAGAAATAAAAATTAATGTTAGTAATGCAGATAAACTACAATTAACTGATTCTATTAATCTTGATAAGTCTAAATTTGATTACAACAGATTAAATGATTTTTTAAATGGTAAATTAGCTTATTCTATCATAGAAACATCTGACGCAATAATGGTTAATTGTAATTCTATTAATAAGTTACAACCTTTATTAGATGAATTATCCTTGCCTGAAGAATTTTTAGATATGATTGAGTCTTTTGACTATAACAAAGAACAGACACTTGCTTTTTATAATGTATATAACTATCTTAAAGACAATGTTAATAATGATAACATTCTTAATATAGCAAGTGATTATTTTACAGGTACTAATGTATATTCAACTAATATGATTTCTGAATTGTCAGAATTGTTTTTAGACACGTATAAAGGCTTATCTGATGTGGAAATTATGATAGCTGATACAACTGCTCTTATTAATAAGAAGTCTGATTTTGATAAAACAGTTAGGTTATATAACATAGCAAAGAATAAGCATTATTCACAAGAACAACTTGATTGTATAATCTCAATGGTTGATGCTAACATGTCAGATTTATTAATATCTCTACTTGATGAGAGCTTTACAGTTGAAAATATGAATAACTATCTACAACAATTCAAAAGCTATTCTTACAATGGTTTAATTGATGTTATTGCAGAAGTTAAAAATAGAACACCACAAGAAATTAAGAATGCAATTAGTGATGGTACATATCAATCATTAAATTCTATTCCTTTCCCTGAAATAGTTGATAAACCTAAAAATGATATTAAAAAAGTAATTGAAACTACCAACAATGATGTTGAAGTTGATAACGAAAACATATCAATTGAAGAAGTAACTGAACCTGAAATAGTCAGTGAAGAACCTGTTGAGGAAGTTATTGAAAGCACTACTGATAATGAAATTACAGAAACTAAGCTTACTGATGAACAACCGGTGAATGAAGTTAATGAGAAAGATTATACATTTGATTATAGCTTTTTGAGTCGGCTTAAATCAGACTGTAAATATGTCATTGACCATCAAATAAGTAATCCAAGATGGTCATTATGGGGTATCACCGTTGAGAAACATATTGAAGAAATGAGAAAGGTTTATAATTCATTTCCTGACGATAAAAAGCCTCAATGGATTACTATGAGTGACATTGATAGCTATGAAAAGACAATGTTAAGTTTAGTCAACGGTGTCAAAGTTAAAGAAGAAAAAGTAGAGGAACAAACTCAAGAAGAAATTCAAGAGCAAGTTCAAAACAAACCACTTGAACAACCACAAGAACAAAGTTCTGATAATATTATTGGTAAGTCTTTAGAAATTGATGGTACTGAATTTATTGTTGATAGTATTAGTGGACAAGATGTTTCTTTAAGAGATACAACAATGGCTACTATTTATCCTATTTTCCGTTCTGAAAAACTTAACAAAGTAAATAGGTTATTAAAAGAACAAGAAAACGCTAAAGATGAAAAGATAAATAATGTAATTATTGATGAATCTAAAGAAGTTATTAGAGATACTGAAACTAATCAACAACAGAATAATTATCATATTAGTGATACAGATAGTAGTATTGTAGGACTAAAGACTAGATTTAGACACAATGTAGAAGCAATTAAGACATTGCAACTTATTGAGTCTGAAAATCGTGTAGCAACAAATAAAGAACAAAAAGTTCTTTCAAATTATACCGGTTGGGGTGGATTACAAAATGCCTTTGATGATAATCTACCAAATTGGCAGAATGAATATGCTGAACTAAAAAACTTGTTATCTAATAGTGAGTATGAATCAGCTAGAAGTTCTGTGCTTGACGCATACTATACTGATTATACTGTTATTGATAGCATTTACAAAATTCTTGATAATCTTAACTTTACCGGTGGTGACATTCTTGAACCTGCATGTGGTACTGGTAGATTTTTTGGTAGAATGCCAAATAATCTAGGTAAGAAAAGTCATTTGTATGGTGTTGAAAAAGATAGCCTATCAGGGCGAATTGCAACACAATTATATCCTAATGCCAACATTTCAGTTACCGGCTACGAAAATACTAGATTTCAAAATGATAGTATTGATGTTGCTATAGGTAACATTCCCTTTGGTGATTTTTCTGTTAATGATAGAGTTTATAATAATCTTCATTTGAAAATTCATGACTATTTTTTTGCAAAAACTCTTGATAAAATTCGTGAAGGTGGTCTTGTAGTATTTGTTACTTCAACAGGTACTTTAGATAAGTCTAATAGTTCATTTAGACAATATTTAACTGACCGAGCTGACTTATTGGGTGCTATTCGCTTACCTAATACGGCATTTAAAAGTGTTGGCACGAAAACTGCAACAGATATTATCATATTGCAAAAGAATACTCAACTTAATAAAGAAAAAGCAAATTGGATTGACTTATCCGAAACTAGTGATGGATTACCAATTAATAATTATTTTACTGAACATCCTGATATGGTACTAGGTAATGTTGTAGTAAATCATCAATATGGTAGAGATGATAGTACGACAGTTGTTCCTTTTGACAATAGTAATTTGTCTGAATTATTAGACAACGCAGTTAAAAATATTTCAGGACAAATTACAAAGTCAATTAAAAAGAATGAACCTTTATTATTCAATTCATCTGAAGTTAATCTACCTGCTGATTTAAGAGCTGAAAGTTTTTTTGTTGATAAAGGTAAAGTTTATTTTTATGGTGTCGATAGTAAAAAGGAACTAAATGTATTTCCTGCATTTAAAGTTTTAAGTGCTAAATATTGCAATGATAAATCTTTAAACAAGATTAAGCAACTGATTGATATTAGAGATACTGTAAGAAAATTGCTTGATGAACAACAAAACAATGATGATAATGAGGAAAGAATTAGTGAATTGCAAAACGAACTTAACACTAAGTATGACAAGTTCTATAATAAATATGGACTAATTCATAGCAGAAAAAATAAAGTTCTTTTTGTAAAGGATAATTCTTATTCTTTATTAAGTTCTCTTGAAGCTAAAATTGATAAAGATAAGTTAATTGAAAAATCGGACATCTTCACTAAAAGAACAATCAAAAAAGCTGAAACTGTAAAATCAGTTGATACTGCAATTGAGGCATTATCTGTAACAATTGCTAATCGAGGTTTTGTTGATTTAGACTTTATGTCTGAATTATGTAATAAGTCTAAAGATGTTATCATAGAAAATCTTGATGGCGAAATTTATCCAGTTCCCAACCTTGATAGTGAAGAAATCACTTATCAGACTGCTAGTGAATATCTTTCAGGTGATATTTACGCAAAATTAGATATTGCAAAAGAGTGTGCAAAAACGAACCCACTGTTCGTTGATAATGTTGTAGCACTAGAAAAATCTATTCCTGAACCATTAAAAGCAGGTGATATTGATATTAAAATAGGAGCTACTTGGATTGACCCTAAATACTATCAAGATTTCATGTATGAAACTTTTAAAACTCCTTATTACAACCGTAATTCATACAGTAATAGTAAGATAGTTGTTGAGTATTCTCCGGTAATTAATAGATGGAATATCACTAATAAAAACGATGATAGGTCAGTTACAGTAACTAAAGAATATGGTACTGAAAATCTTAATGCGTATGTTCTATTAGAACGAGCTTTAAATTTAGGTGAATGTAAGGTTTATAAGGATAAGTTAGATGACAGAGGATTACCTGTTCTTGATGATAAGGGCAGAACAATAAGAGTTGTTGACCTTGACAAAACAAGATTAGCTCAGCGAAAGCAAAACTTAATTAAAAGAGAATTTGAAAATTGGATTTTCAAAGACCCTCAAAGACGAACTGACCTTGTTTCTCAATACAATCGTCAGTTTAACTGTATTAAACCTCGTGAATATGATGGTTCTAACCTAATTTTCCCTGAGATGAACGCAAATATATCACTTAAACCACATCAGAAAGACGCAGTTGCTCAAGCTATTTATGGTGGAAACACCTTGTTTGCTCATTCGGTTGGTGCAGGTAAAACTTTTGAGATGATTGCTACTGCAATGGAAAGTAAGCGACTTGGCTTTTGCAATAAGTCTTTATTTGCAGTTCCTAATCACTTAACTGAGCAAATTGGTGATGACTTTTTAAAGTTGTATCCAAATGCTAATATTCTTGTTGCTACAAAGTCAGACTTTGAACGAAAGAATAAGCAAGTATTATTAAGTAAGATTGCTACAGGTAATTATGATGCAATTATCATAGGTCATACTCAGTTAAAATCTTTACCTCTATCACCTGATAGAGAACGAGAAATGTATCAACAACAAATTGATGATATTATTGAGGGTATTGCAGAGTTAAAAAGAAATCAAGGTAGTAATTTCCAAGTCAAAGCTATGGAGAAAACTCGTAAAAGTCTTGAAAAGAAACTTGAAGAACTGAAAGCTAATCAAAATGAAAATACTGTTTATTTTGAAGAATTAGGTATTGACAAGTTGTTTGTCGATGAAGCTCACGAATTTAAGAACTTATTTTCAACTACTAAATTAACCAATGTTTCAGGTATTTCTTCCCGACCATCACAACGAGCTACAGATTTATTTATTAAGTGCAGGTATCTTGATGAAATTACCGGTGGCAAGGGTGTTGTATTTGCTACCGGAACACCAGTGTCAAACAGCATTACTGAATTACATACTATGATGAGATACCTTGAGTATGATTTTCTAAATAGTCATAATAATATGCAGAATTTTGATAATTGGGTATCAAATTTTGGCATTCAAAAGAAAGAATATGAACTTGACCCTACCGGCACTAAGTTCAAAGAGAAAACCAGAATTGCCGAATACACAAATATGCCTGAGTTAATTACAATGTTTAAGCAATGTGCTAGTGTTAGAACGGCTGATACTTTAAATCTTGATGTTCCTGATTGTGAAATGCACATTATTAATTGTGAACCTACTGAACTGCAAGAAGCTCTTGTACAAGAACTTGCAGACAGAGCAGAAGATGTTAATAGTGGAGCTGTTGACCCAACTGTTGATAATATGCTAAAGATTACTTCAGACGGACGAAAAGTAGGACTTGACCCTAGATTAATTAACCTTGACTTTGAAGATGACCCAAACACCAAGCTTAATGCTTGTATTGACAATGTTTATAAGATTTATGAAGAAACAAAAGAAGATAAACTAACCCAAATTATCTTCTCTGACTTAGGTGTTCCTAAGTCTAATTCTAAAACTAAATCAGACGATACAAAGAGTATGAGTGAAATTGATTCTCTTGAGGAGTCAGGAGAATTTAGTGTTTACGATGACATTAAAGCTAAGCTAATTGCTAAAGGTGTTGATGAAAAAGAAATCGCTTTTATACATGACGCAAAAACTGAGGTACAAAAAGCAGAACTGTTTGATAAGGTTCGACAAGGTAAAGTTCGTATTTTCATTGGCTCTACTTCAAAAATGGGTACTGGTACAAATGTTCAGGATAGAGTTGTAGCATTGCACGATTTAGATGTTCCATGGCGTCCATCAGACCTTGAGCAACGCAAAGGTCGTATGGTTCGACAAGGTAACATTAATAAGAATGTTCATTTATACAGATATGTTACCAAAGGCACTTTTGACGCTTATAGTTATCAATTGCTTGAGAAAAAGCAAAAATTCATAGGTCAGATTATGACTTCAAAAGAACCGGCAAGAAGATGTACGGATGTTGACCAGTCAGCACTAACATATTCTGAGATTAAAGCTCTTTGTACCGGTGACGAGAGAATCAAAGAAAAACTGACACTTGACAACAGAGTCAAAGAACTACAAACTTATCAATCTGAATACAACAACACACGATATGAACTTGAGGACAAAGTTAAGAATTACAATGGTGAACGAAAGAAAATCTGTGACCATATGGATAATATTAAGATTGATGTTGATAATAGCAAGGCTATTCCTCGTGATAAATACAATAATATTGTATTTAAAGCTACGGTAGATGGTGTTGAATATGATGATATGTCTGAAGCTAGTAAATTACTAGCAGATAAAACTAGTAGTATTAAAGGTGAAAATCATCGTGGTAATTTGACTAAGCAAGGCTCTACTATTCACTTTGGTGAAATCTATGGTTTTAAGGTTGATATTTCAAATGTTGGTTATAACAGTGATGACTTTGTGGCTAAAGTGCATGGTAAGGATACATATACACTAGAGTTAGGTGTTTCACCACTTGTTAATCTTGATAAGATTGTAAATGGTATTGCAAATATAAATGTTATTTACAATGAACAAGAACACAAATTGAATAGACTAGATTTAGATTACAAATCTTCCCAAAAGTTACTTGCAAAACCTTTTGAATTTGCAGAAGAATTGAAACAGAAGACTGCAAAACTTGAAATTCTGACTGATGAATTAAACGCTGAAGCAGTTGCTCTTAAAAATTCAGGAATTAAAAGACAACGCACTAACTTATTTAGTAAAAAACTGGTGTTGAATTGTAAGCCTAAACATCTTGATAAAACTAAAGCTAGAGATAATGCTCTATCTTTGGCTTAGAAAGGAGGTAACAATGGATATTAGACTTGTATATGGCAATTCAAAACAACACTCATAGTGAATTATTCAAGTTAAAATATAAGAAATGATAACTTATGCCCCACTGGGGCATAAGTTGAAAGGAAAAATTATGCTAAACAGAGTAATTTTGATGGGTCGTATCACTCAAGACCTAGAATTAAAAACAACAGCAAGTGGTATTTCTGTAACATCTTTCTCTATCGCAGTTGATAGAAATTATGTTAAGCAAGGCGAACAGCGTCAGACAGATTTTATTAATATTGTTTGTTGGCGTCAACAGGCTGAGTTTGTTTGCCGTTATTTTGGCAAAGGCTCAATGATTGCCATTGAAGGTCAGTTACAGTCAAGAACTTATCAGGCTAAGGATGGCACTAATCGTTATGTAACAGAAGTGGTTGCTGACAATGTTTCGTTTACTGGAGAAAGACGAGAACAAAATAACAACGGTTATAGTAACCAACCTCCTCGACAGTCTTATAACCCTGCTCCTACTCCTGCACCTGCACAAGAGCAACCGTCATCTTATTCAAGTGGTATTCCTACCGATTTTGAAGATGTGCCACTAGATGATGATTTACCATTTTAATTAATGTTGTTTAATACACTCTAAATTTTCTTTAGAGTGTATTATTTTTTATATAAGAAATACAGTTTATACTTGACAATGTAGTTATTGCTATGTATAATTATATTAAAGATTAATGTACGGAGGTAATCATATGAAAAAATTATTATCATTATTATTAGTTGCAACAATCATTACAAGCACATTATGTGTAAGTT